>JAEHJW020006079.1_pt1 | contig 17216 bp, 28 predicted proteins | sample 9271431 | NCBI WGS metagenome assembly JAEHJW02 | reverse complement strand
GGTGGCTCGATGCCATCGCGGGACTCCTCGTTTTAGGCGTGTGGGTCCTCGTGATGATCGGACTCCTCGCCCTCTAAAAATTCCGACATGGCGTCAGTGGGCATACCGTGCCGATTGGCGCAAAATATACGTAAGGAAAGGAAAGATTGCTGTGAAATACCTGTTTATTGCTCTCGGGTCTGCCCTCGGTATTGCTGACCTGATCATCTATAGCACGGATCAGACGACCTTCACCCTTCATGCGTTATGTGGGGGATCCAGGGTTATTGGATGTGGCCCGATTAATAGCCAGTATCATCAGACCATTGTAATACTCATTGGTATCGGCATTTTCGCCCTCGCCCTGATCTTGGTGGGCATTGGTCGGAAGGACTAGGAGGATTATCATGTGGAAACTCATTGTGGCCGTGATAGTGCTAGCGTTCTTGCTACACCTGGGACTCACGGGGTCGGCTAGTCTCGTCCCAGCCGGGAATGGCATTGGATGGCAGGGAAACATCCAGGTCACGCAAAATCACCCCTAGTCCGTGGATGTGTCTGGCTCCGGCAACGCCGGGGCTGGATGGGTCTACGGACCTATCTCACAAAACAGGAGGATTGAACCATGACCAATATCGCGAGTCTGAACCAAACGCAAATACAGGACTTGTCTTGGGAGATGTCCCGGAGGTGGGACGATGCCGCGAGGATGCTCAACGAGTATATCACGAATGCGCTGGAGAATCGCGATTATACGCGCCCTAAGAGTCCCGAATGGGAGGGATATAACCGCGAGAGTGAAACTGCCCAGATTCGTCTGCGGGACGCCCGCCACGCCTGGGAAGCATACCGCAACCATCCCACTGTGATCCAGATGGCTGAGGTCGTCCGGGAATACATGACGCACTATCAGACCGATTTTTACGCGCATGACATCCCCAGAATGGCCTCTGACCCCGCACGTCCCTTCATTTGGGCTGTTCGGCCTACGGGCACCTGGCTGTTGTGGGCCCAGGACGACAACCCGAGTGAGGCTCAGACCCTCCTCGATTACTCACGCAAGGAGGGCAATCACATCTACTTTGTGGGGTCGCTCGAGACCGGTCTTCGCCCGGTCCCCGATCCGGAGAACCTTGTCATTACTCCCCTGCCGTAAATGCGTCTGGCCCTGGTGTATCCAGGGCCGGGCGGGTCTACGGACCTACCCACAAAATAAAGGAGGAGTTTTAATGCTACTGTTGAACGCATTCTCATTAAACATGGTCCCGCGCACGGGACCATGGAATATCACTGCGAACCCGGTATCGCTCGAAGAGGCCCGGGATATATTGTCGACCTATGGTATCGAGTCCGCCGTCGGACACCCGGACACGGCGCGTGTGCTCACGGACCTTTTAGGAATCCCCGTGTATGCGGAACGGCTCACGGTCACCATCCCGGAGGCCGGGGCGTACATGATGATCGCCCAATATTCTGGTCCTCGGTTGCCCGAAGGGGCCACTACGCTCCCCCAAGGGGCAACGATCACCTGGTGGACGATTAACATTGCCCCAGCGTTCTGGGACGCATAATGAGGACGCCCGCTGATGCCGGTTCGCCTCATGCGAGGCGTTCCGGGGTCTACGGACCTACCCACAAAATAAAGGAGGAGATTGCATTGCCAGCCAATGTTGAAAGCATGATGTACTACGGGGAGGTGCCCTGGCACAAACAGGGCACAGCCGTCCAGGAGGCCCCCAATGCGGATGCCGCCCTCATTCTGGCGGGTCTGGATTGGCGCGTCAAATCCCAGAAGATCTATACCGAGGATGGCCGCGAGGTGCCCGGTTACCGGGCCAACCGTCGTCAAAGTGCGGACCCGGACAAGGATGGAACCCTGTTGGGTCTCGTTACCGAGAAATACCGCATCGTGCAGAACGATGAAGCCTTTACCTGGGTGGACGCACTCATGGGCGAAGGGGCCCGGTATGAGACCGCAGGATCCCTGGATAACGGGAAACGCATTTGGTTGATGGTGCGTCTCCCCGAAGAATATAAAATCCTCGGGGATCCCACAAACACCTTCCTGACCTTCACCAATGGCCATGACGGGCGGCATGGAGTCCAGGCGGTTATCTCGCCCGTTCGCGTCGTCTGCCAAAACACCCTCGCCCTGGCCATTGACCGGGCGCGACGGTCCTGGTCCCTCATCCATTCGCATAACATCCACGACCGGATGGAAGAGGCCCGCAATGCCCTCCAGCTCGTCGATGGGTATATGAAAAAAATGGACGCCTTTGCCGAGACCATGCGCAAACTCACCATGACTCCGCAGGAATGGACGGAGATCACGGAAAAAGTCGTCCCGAAAACAGACCACGAAACGCCCCAGACCACCCTCATCCGGTCCATGGTGGACACGGCCATGTACCGGGAAGACCAGGAGGATTTCCGGTACACGGGCTGGGGAGCCATCAATGCCGTGTCCTGGGTGACGTCTCACACTCAGCCCACGGGACGCCAGAACCCGGATAAGCCCATGAAGGACTTCCTGGACGGCGATCAGATGATGCGGCGTCTCATGGGCCTTTTACGTCCTGATATTCCGCAGGACATGGAGGATGTGATTGAAATTTGACCCATGTCCGTGAATGCGTGTCAGGCCCTCCGGGGCCTGGTACGGGTCTACGGACCCACAAAACAGGCATCCCAGAAGGAGGGAAAACCCGATGATGCTACAAGGGACAATGACCCTCACGGAGCGGTCAATGGAACAGGATGATCGCGTGATGGCGACCTTTGACATCACGGCCGCCAATATTCTGACCCTACAACAAGGCGATGATATGGTGGCTATGGATTGGGGCCAGATTTCCAGTCTCTATATCCTGATAGAGTCGCTCATGCGGGACGCCCGCATAAAATAAAGGAGGATGATTTGGACCATGGTCCATATTACACCGGTTGACACCATCCCTGCAGAGTTTGATCCCCAGTTTCGCGGATCGTTGCGAGGAGACTGGGAAATTCGCGGGGATGGGGAGGGCTTTCGGTTCGTCATCACCAATTTAATCGAGGCCCAGTCCTATCTCATGACCCTGGAAGATGAGGACTGGGACGACGTGGACGATGTGTTGGCTATTTTTCTCGATCATCCCATTGGAGAGTCAGGGCAATGATCCCGGCTCAAGTGATTTTAGGCAACCTCCAATCGGGGTATGTCTACGAAAAGGAGTCGGCCAGTACGGGCGTGAAGAAATATATTATTGCCTTCAGCCCGTATGACGGGAAATACTGGATGTCGGTGGATTATGAACGTCATAATCCTTCCCCCGACAATGTGCCGTGGCAGCTCACAGAGGAAGAAGTGCTATACCGCGTCCAAGACACACCGGGATGGCATCTCAGGAAAATCTGGAGAGGAGAGGAACCATGAAGCCCCATCTATTTGTCTTACCCTTGGCAGGATTGGCCTTGGCGGGGTGTGGTGTCGCGGGGCATCTAAATGCCACTCCGCATGGACACCAGGACTATCAGATCTCCGGGAACGTGTCTCTGACCCCGCCCTCGTTACCGCCCACATCCTCGTCATCGTCACACCCGAGCACATCCCCATCGAGGACGCCATCACCGGCGTCCTCGCCCCCGTCCCAATCACCGCCATCATCATCACATGCCGTCTCCCCGTCGCCCTCACCCGGGCGGGATCGGGATCTCTCCGGGCAGGGGCGTAGCGGCTGTGGCCCGGCCTGTCAACCGCATTCGCAGATGGTCAATCCACCGACCACTGCTCCAAGTCAGGCCCCGGTATCGTTTATGCCGGTGACCCTGAACGATTCGGGCGGATCACAGAATCCCTTGCCGGTGCAAATTACCGTGCAGGTGCCCGCCCCATTAAATGCGGCGATGAGTCATACCAATGGCCCCGGTCAACTCAGTACCTTGGAATCCGGGAGTGCCGCAGGGTATCATGGGGAACCCGGGGGATTCTTCAATGTGACGATTAGCCAATATCCCCAGGCCGACCTCGCCCGGTATCCCTTACCGGGGCATTTGCACCCCGGGCCGCTGGGCAATGGGAGTGAACAAACGTCCGAGGCGTTCCATGGGCCGTTTGGGGATTCGCTGGAAGTCGTGTTTCCCCATTTGCCCAATGGCAATGTGGGGACCGTCGATATCGTCGTCCCTCAAAATCATGCGGCCTGGTTGCCAATCATTGCCCAAAGCATCAAGATTTATTCTTAAGGAGGAGATCATCATGGATAAAAGTGCAGACCGCCGAGAATCACTACGGCGTGACGTTGAGACCTGTTACCATGAACTATTCGGCACACGACCTCGCACGGGGGATTATCATCAGGATTTTTTTGTCGACGGCACACGATTCGAGGGGAGTGCGGAGGATTATGCCTGGTTGGAGGAACACGTGGGCATAACCGAAGAGGAGGATGTCAAATGGCAACTCATTGAGGAAGATCATTACTTCGGTCAGACTTCGGAGGAGGCATCTGGTGATGAGGATGAACTCCGTCCCTGGCTGGATGATGATAACGCCGTGATCGCGTTTCTCGAATCGATGCTGTCCCGATATCGTAGCAATCGGGACAAATTTCCCCGATAAGGTGGTGGCATTCATCATGAGTAAATATCGCGGTTATCAACATCCCACGGAACCCGTGACCTGTTCGCAGTGTGGACGAGAATATCCCCCGAACACGGCCGTCTGTGAAGACTGCCATCGTTATCTGATTAACGATTGGATTGGGGAGACGGCCACGCCGGATAATCGCATGCAGATCCCCACCACGACAGGGGAGGATCTGCGTGCCGACATCGTCCAGGCACGACAGAATCAAACCGATTGGGATTACCTCTGGCATGGTCAACCGCCCGTGAGTTCCATAGAACACGCCACACGGCGCACCCGGCGACTCGCCTGGCGATTGGCCGGGATTCTCGGGGCCATGTATCTGGTGCATCTGGCCCTGCCCTTCCCCCTGGATTCCGTGACGGGGGTCGCCCAACGGGTCCAGAGCACCATGAGCCAGCCGGCGAGCTCCCATCAGACATCACCCGCCCCGGCATCCGGGCAGCCCATCACCTTGCATGGGACCATTAACGCCGCGGGCCAAGCTACCACGCCCGTAGTCATTTGGCAATACACGCACGGCCATTGGGTCCATGAACAGGGGACGGCCCTGTTGGATACGGGAGGCGGCCCCCAATCGATCTTAAACGGGACAGCCCTGCACGCCCATGGGGGTCGCTATAATCCGGCCCTGGGGACCGTCCAGAATCACGGTGTCGGGACCGGGAGTGTGACCGGGCATCGCTGGCCGCATATCTTTATCGCGCCCTTGACCGCCCCCCGCGCCTATTTCGTCGCCAACCAGACCGTGCCCAGCGGCCTGGGATCGGCCATCGATAGCCAAGAGATCGTCAATATTGGCTTGGGGACCCTGGACCAGGGGCATTTTACGGTCCATGGCCACACCTGGACGTGGACCTATCGGGTGCGGTAGGATCCCCTCGTGTTGGGGACACGATGGGGACAGGCGAATGAGGAAAGCCCGGCATCATAGGCCATACGGACGATGACCAAAAGACTCCGAATTTATCAGGATGCGTCGTGATGAACCCGATCCTGTCCGCGATAGGGGGACACGGGTCATGGCGGCACAGGGACGTGTCATCACGAATCCCAGACAGAGTCAGAAAGAATCCCGAGAAAAAATTGTTGGTCCATGAAAAAAACCCGGAACATCCGGGTAGGTCATCGCATCAAATATTGGGGACACGCTGGGGACATTTTCCGCTGGTTCAGAGCGGGCGGAGAATGTCCCCCATGACCTGGTTGATGGCCTGGTTCTGCCCTGCCATGGACGTTTGAATATAGATATCCGCCGTCGTCGAGGAATCGGCATGCCCCAGAATATCCCGCAAGACCGTGAGGGGAATATTGGATTCGGCCATCCAACTTGCAAACGTGCGCCGTAACCCATGAAATCCGATATAGGGTACGCCAATCCGCAGACAGACCTTCTTCAAACGATGTTCCGCATTATTGACAGTGAGGACGACGCCATTGGCACCGGTAAAAAGAAACATGGGCTCGTGCGACCATTTTTGATATTCCTCGGCCTGGCGTTGCCGCCAGGCCATGAGAATCTCATCAATGTCGGGAGGCCACGGCACAATACGCTGGCTCGTATCCGTCTTCGGGATATCGAGGTCATACACATTATTCTCGACCGCACTCCATGCCCGCTGGACGGTAATGCGATGGGCCTCCCAATTCAGATCGGACCACTGCAAGGCCAGCAGTTCCCCTAACCGCATTCCCGTCGTCAGGGCCAACATCCATAAGGGGTAATGGCGGTACGGACGGGCATCCCGGATGAATTGACTCCCCTGTTCCCGTGTCCAGATGGGGAGACGCGCTCGCGTGATCCGGGGAAGCAATACCCGCCGATCACCGGTGGGATTCCGATCAATCCATCCCCACACTTCGGCCTGGTCCAGAAGCATCATAAACACAATATAGATGCCATGAATGGTCCGGGGGCTTAATCCGCCGCCCCGTTTGCCGCCTTGATGGTAAAGCTGGGTGATCCACTGTTGGACGGCCTCGGTCGTCACGTCCCGGACGGGCACGGACCCCCAATGCGGATGAATATACCCCATATACTGCATGCGGTAACGATTCAGGGTCGAACGTTTGAGGTCCTTCACGGGCACGATATCCCGTTCCCACTTATTCCACAGATCATGCAGGGTATACGACACGGCCGGACGTGATCCGGCCTGATCCAGCGTCTGTTGCACCTGTCGCCAATGCTTTTCGGCAGCCCGCCGTGATCCGTGAAAGATTTCCGTCTTTTGGCGTCGTCGTCCCTGGACACGGCCCAGTTCCCAAAACAGCCGATATTTCTCAGGCCCCAGGTTCTGAATCTTCATGCAATGGTTTCCCGTGTCTTGCACTCGATGCAGACCCGTTCCACCTGACCCATATGATACACGATCAGGATCGCGTCATGGCCATGATGCGTCACAGCCTGGATCTGCGCCACGGTCCAATCTTCAGCGCGGTGATACGGCGCCCGGTCCGGTTCCTCATGAGACCGATCTCCGAGCGCGAGATCCCTGGGACGATATTCTTCCTCTCCTGTCAGGACTGACATCGGCACGTCGAGGGCGCTGGCAATCCGGGTGAGCACATGAAAGGCCGCATTGCGCGTCCCTGACTCAAAATTCTTCAATCCATCGGGCGAATAGTTAATCATGGCCGCTAATTGTTCCCGGGTCAGATGTTTGTCCCGGCGAATCGCCTTAATCCGTTGCCCCACGGCGCGCATCGTGGTTTTTTCTTCGGTACTTGCACGACGTTCTGTCGTTGTCACTGTGAACCCCTCCTAGATCATCATATATGGTTCTATATTAATTATTATACCCATGATGTCCCATTTGTCACCTGGACCAAATGGGGACATTTTGACCGATACGCAGTTGTCATGGTGTCAGAATGGATCTATACTAGATGACAACAAGATTCGTTCCGACGCATTCGAGCCGAAATGGATGATGTTCTGACGAAATCTTGGTATCATAGGAGTGGTTCAATTCGACAACCTAAGGAGGTCCAATGCGGTGAAAATTACCATTCGGGGGCGCGAACCCCACATCGATACGAAACCCGGGGCCCTGATCATCACACTGGATGAGGGATCCATCACCGTGACGGATGTCGGCGTGCCCGTGCATACTGACCCAGCCCCGTCCGCTCCCCATAACGAGTTTATGAGCGTGCGAGAATTTGCCGCCTATATCGGCATTGGCACAAATTTTGCCTATCGCCTGGTACGGCAACCCGGATTCCCCGCCGTGTTTATTGGCGAAAAAACCGTGCGCGTCAATGTGGAGGAGGCCGTAGATTGGTTGAAGACGTTCCTCCCCGAACGGATCAAGAAATTCACGCGCCACGGGCAATACCCCCTAGGCAACGCCAAATCGAATCAGGAGGTGTCCCCTGATGCGTCATCGAATCGGCACCGCGATTCCGCTGATGAGCACCCAGCACTTATCACGGACTGAGTGGCTGGAAGCCCGACGCCGGATTATCGGGTCGTCGGATGCCCCGATTATTGCCGGGGTCAATCCCTATAAAACCCCGCTAGCCCTCTGGAACGAGAAAGTGGGACTCGTCCCGGTGGATGAGACCGATCCCTCTGAGGCTAGCCATTGGGGGAATGTCCTCGAGGCCGTTGTCGCCAAGGAATGGGCCAAACAAACCGGGTATAAGATCCGCCGCGCTCATGCCATCCTGGTGAATGATCAGGATCCGTGGCAGGGAGCCAACCTGGATTTTCTCGCCACGACCCCCGATGGGCCTGTCATCCTCGAAGTCAAGACGACGGCGGAACACAACCGATTCCGTTATATGGATGGCGTCCCGGATGATCATTACCTGCAAATCCAGCATCAACTGATGGTGACGAACCTCGACCGGGCCATTCATGTCATCCTGATTGGGGGCCAACATCTGCAATGGTCCTGGGTGGACCGGGATCGGATAATTCAGCACGACTTACGGGCCTTGGAGCGGGAATTTTTTCAGCGGGTGATCGACCGCACTCCCCCTATGGACGCGGCCATGAATCCCCAGGATATTCTGATCGCTCAAGGGGACCGGACAGACGAGACGGTGATCTTCGACGAAACCGCCGCCCGACATTTTCAACAATATGCGGCCTGGAGTCACATTAAGGATGAAGCCGAACGGGAACGCGATGTCCACAAAGCCGCCCTGTTAAAAATCATGGGATCCCATAAACGGGGACGGTGGATGGATGATGACGGCCACTGGTGGAGTATTACCGTGGCCCAACAACAACGCAAGCGGATCGATAAGGACATTTTGGATCAGCGGTATCCCGGGTGGCGGGATCAGGCCGAAATGATCCAGGTCATTCCCCAGGTCACCATTCGTCCCCCGAAAGACAGCAAAAACGACACGACGAATCGTGCCGCTTTTGCACCCACAAAACAGGAGGAGGTTCCATCATGACCAGTGATAGTCCCCACACACGGGAAAACTTGCACAAAAACTTACAGGCTCAACATACCACAGGCACGGCCCCGCGTCAAGACGCGGCGATTGTGACGGTGTATGCCCAACTGGAAAAGATGATCCCGGAGATGCAGAAGGCCCTGCCCAAACACCTCAATGCGGAACGGATGGCGCGGCTCACATTTACCCTATTCCGCACGACCAAGGCCCTGCAATCGTGTTCCATTCAATCCCTGTTAGGGAGCGTCATGACCCTCGCCCAATTGGGCCTGGAACCGGGGATCCTGGGTCAGGCGTATATTTTGCCGTATAAAGGGGTCGCCACCCCCGTGATTGGCTATACCGGGTATCTCATGTTGGCCCATCGATCCGGGCAAGTGACCAGTATGGTAGCCCGGGAAGTCTGTGACGGGGATGAGTTCGCTTATGAATACGGCCTCGAGGACAAAATTCACCATATCCCGAATCCTACCGTCGAACGGGTCTGGAAGAACCTTCAGGCCGTCTATTTTATTGCCACATTCAAGGATGGCAGTCATCATTTGGATGTGATGCACCTCCCGGAAATTCAAGCGCGGAAGAAACGGAGTCCTGCCGCATCGAAACCGGATTCCCCCTGGAATCATCCCGAGGATGCCCTAGCCATGGCCCGGAAAACGGTGATCCGCAAAAACTGGCGGTATCTCCCGCTCTCTCCCGAAATCCTGCGGGCCGAAGTGATCGATGAACACCCCATCACGCATTTCGATCCCGATCAAGCCGTGCCCATCACGGATGGATTGGAGGATACCCGTGGCGGAGACGATCAGGAGGCGATGGCCGATGGGGATCCCACGTCGTCGCCCTAAACTTTATACAGCATGGCGGTGTGTCTGCGGATACCATTGGGTATCCGCCTCGCATACCGGGGGCACCATCGCCCGCAGGATTCGGACGCATCAACTGCTTGTCCACGGACAACCCGTGGCCGGGACACTTGTGTTTATGGAGGTGATACCCGATGGACCCGCAAAGCCTCAGGCACTATCGTACCCTCTTAGAGACCCACAAGAATCTTTATTCGTGGTTCGACGAAGCGACAGAGGAGGCGCAGATCAATGAAATCATCCGAGCACTCAATCACGTGGAACGAGCGATCACACAAGTCCGTTCCACCATCAATCAGAATGACTGATGCCGAGCGGATAACCTGTCTCCATGCCTTAGAACATTGGCGGCGCGTCATTTTGTCCCGACCGTATCTTGTCGAGACGCCGCATGGCCAGGAGGAATTAGACCACGTGACCCACCTCTTGTTTAAGTTAGGTCAACCGCAAGGAGAGTAACTGATGGATTGGTTCCGAATGTATCATGATGCTCGTTCTGACAAAAAACTCCAAAGTCTGTCGGATTCCGAATTTCGGATCTGGTTTAATCTCTTGTGTTTCGCATCGGAACAATCCGGCAAACAACGGGGATCCATCCCCAAGGACAATCTTTACCTATTGGCCGTGGAAGTGGCCCAGGGCAACGAATCGATCCTGGTGCAGACTATCGACAAGCTGGTCGCGTTAGAGATCTTGGCGGATAAAAAAATTCGGTACGAATTTCTCCATTGGAAGACACGGCAGTTTATTTCGGATTCATCATCCGAGCGGGTGAAAAAGCACCGGCAAAGTTTGGCAGGTGAGAAAAAACGGGACAGCGCAAGCGTTTCACGCCCTGCACGAAACGTTTCAGCAACGTTACAGAAACGTTCCAGTAACGGGACCGTAACGCCCATGAAACAGGATGTAACGGCCCCAGATACAGATACAGATACAGATCCAGAGACAGATCTTAAAGACCTGGATTCCAGCTCTAACGACAGACTAGATCTAACTCCGAACCAGGGGGAAAATCTGCCAAACGACACCCCCTGGTCGTCGTCGTCATTGCCTGACAAAAAGACGGGGGATCCGACGACCCAGGCTCTCGCGGAAACGTGGTACGCCACATCGGGGCGCATGATCACGGGATACCAGGTCGCTTTGCTCCGGGAATACCTGGACACGTTGGAACTGGCCGTCGTGCTCGATGCCATGCGGCGAATCGATGGGACCGACCACCGCGGGCAATTTGCCTATCTCGAGGGGATTCTACGGAACCGGCGCGATCTCGGCTTAGTGACCGTGGCCGCCGTCGAGGACTACGAGACCCGTCGCCAATCCGGGAAAAGCCGGGATGCGCCCCCCATCGACTCCCCCATCCGGGCCTCGCCAGACTTTTTGCGGATGATCGGACAGGCAACGCAACACACAGCAAGGGGTGAGGACACGTGAGAATGCAGGATCAGGAACCGGAACGGGATGACCCCCTGGCAGCGCGTGCGGACTTGGAAAGTCAGGCCGTGGCCGCCTGGGTGATCTTCCCGACCGACCCGTTGTGGGACTTGGTGACGGTGGACTGGTTTCGGGATATGACCTGGCGGCAGATCTGGCATTGGATCGCGAAAACACCCGATATCCGGCCGGGGGATCGGCTCCCGCGCTTACTCATGGCGCATCGGCATTTGGGGATTGCGGCCATGGAGGCCGCCCGGCAATGGGGGGATACCGTGTGTTTGCCGCAGTTGATTCTGCCGCATTTGCGGCAACTCATGGAATATCGGCGGGTCCAAGTCATTTTGTCCCAGGGGTTACGGGTGGACCCTATGGAACGGGACCCGGCCGAGTGGACCCTGGATGCCTTGCAAGACGAACTCGCGCAACGCAACCGGGAACACCGGATGGGGTTGACCGCCCGGGAGGGGGTCGCGGCGTTGACGGAACAACTGGCGATGATGGATAGCCAAGGCGGGGCCAATCCCGCCATGCTCTTGACCGGATACCCGGACTTGGACGATGCCATGTTCGGGCTCTGGCCCGAGGACTTTGTGGTCATTGGAGGGAGGCCGGGCACAGGGAAAACCACCTTGGTGCTCAACTGGGTCCGTCACTGGGTCCATGATCTCGGCCAAATGGTCGGCTATGTGAGCCTCGAAATGAGTGCCGCATCCCTGCACGCAACCTGGGCGGCCCAGTCCCTGGGCATCCCCGTGCGGACTATCCTGTCCCCCATGGACCCGAACCAGCGGCGGGCCATCCATGCCCAACTGAATCGCCAATATCCCTGGCCGTTACGCATGTGGGCGGACCCGATCAACCTCGACACATTGCGCGGGACGGTGCGGCAATGGCATCGGGACCATCCCCTGGCCGTGCTGGTGGTGGATTACCTGCAACTGGTCGAACGCGCCCCAGGAACGCGGAACGAGGAGGAACATGTCAGCCTGATATCCCAGGGGCTCCGCAACCTCGCCAAAGAACTGCGGATCCCGGTGGTGGCGATTTCCAGTAGCAACCGCGGCAATGGGGAGAACGAGAAGGCTCCGACCATGCGTGAACTGCGACACAGCGGGCAAATCGAACATGATGCCAGTAAAATTCTGCTCATGTATGAACCGGGGGATAGCCCCCGCGATGACGCGGGATGGCAAGATCTGCGGGTGCGGGTGGTCAAAGTGCGACAAGGGGGACGACTGGGCACGGTGACCTTGCGGATCCATGCGGGCACGCAACAGGTCGTCAACGCGCCAGGGGATTCGTCATGACGCCGCCCGCGCAAATATTTTTGGCAAACCAGTTGCATTACGATCCCTTATGCGGCAAAATAGATCCATAGGGAACATCCAACGGGCGGGAGATTCGGCAAAATAGGGCCATAGGGAACACTAACCCTAGGCAAAACCCATCAGAAAGGGGGACGGGACCGATGGAATGGGCAGCGCACAACCCGGTCAAAGGCTTAAGCTATTTTGGGGGCAAAACGACGCTCGCCCCCTGGATTCTGCCCTATTTACCGCCCCATGAGACCTATATCGAGGCCTTTGCCGGGAGTGCGGCAGTCCTCCTCGCCAAGAAACCGAGCCCCTTAGAGGTCATCAACGATTTGGACGAGGGGCTTATCGGCTTTTACCGGGTCTTACGGGATCCGGTCCTGATGCCGGAATTGGTGCGACGGGTGTCATTTTGGCCCTATTCCCGGCAAGAGTACCTCCACGCCCGGGCGACCTGGCACACCTGTCCGGATCCGGTGGAAAAGGCTGTGCGGTGGTTCGTGGTGAGTCAGCAGAGCTTTTCGGGATCGTTTGGCCGGAGTTGGGCCCTCGCCACCGGGACAGGCCCCAATGGCGTGGGATCATCCAAGGCCATCACCTGGTCGCACTGGCCGGATCGTCTCATCGCCATCCATGCCCGGTTGCGGCAGGTCCAGGTCGAACATTACAGCTGGGAAAAGCTGGTCCCCATTTACGATGGACCCCACACTCTCTGGTATCTGGATCCGCCCTATGTCCCCGGCACGCGGGGGGCCAATGCCACGTATGCCCATGAACTCACCGATGCCGATCACCGGCAGTTGGTGGACACGTGCCTCACCATGCAGGGCATGATTCTCCTCAGTGGCTATGCGAATGATCTCTATCAACCGTTGGAGGAGGCGGGATGGGTGCGGAAGGAACGCCCCAGTATGCTCAGTAGCCGCGCCCGCACGCGGTCGCATCACGGCAAGGGCACCAATCAGGGATTTCATCACTTCAAGGTGGAATGCCTCTGGATGAATCCCCAGGCCATCACGCGACAACGCCAGGTCACATGGGACTTTACCCCGGATCCGGTCATCCCATGACCAACTATCGCCGGGGCCGGGCCTTTGAATATCAGGTCCGGGATCACTTGCGGGAACGGGGTTTTGTGGTGGTGCGGAGTGCCGGGAGTCATACCCCGGCCGATCTGGTGGCCCTGGGGGATTTAGCCCCGTGGATCGTGCAAGTCAAACGGGATGGCCGGCTGAGTGCCACAGAACGGGATGCCGTGCTGACCATGGCGAAACAGGCCCGGGCCTGGCCTATATTAGCCCGGTATCGGCCCGAACTCCCGCATGTGCAGATTGTGTTACTGGGGGTCACCGCGGATGCGGACTTGCCGCTCCCGTACTGGCGGTGTCTGCCGCGAAATTCCCGCGAAAGGAGGTGATCAGGATGGCCTTAACAGCTATGGGGGGAATCGTGCGGTCACTCGATGAACTCGGACGGATTGTGATTCCCCGGGAGATTCGGACGCTCCATGGATGGACGGCGGGGACGCCATTAGAAGTCCTCTCGGTGGAGAATCATCTGGTGATTCGGACGCCCATCACCCGATGTGTCGTGTGTGGGGACCCCGTGGAACCGGAACACGCCCGGTTGCTCCATGGGCGGTTTATTTGTGCGCCCTGCACGGCGGCACTGACCGAGTAATCGGAGAGACTCACAAAACAGGAGGAATGGACCGTGGGATTATATTACCAACACATTGAGATCACCTTGGAACTGACGGAGGCCATTCTGGGGACCGTCACCGAAGATCGCGCCACATGGGAAACCTTTATCCGCCCCAAAGCCTCACCCCTCATCCGGGATGGGGAATCGGCCAGTGCGCTGAATCCCGAGAAAATGGGCGGGGAAGCCTATGCCGTCGCCGTCGATGAGTACATGGAGAAGACGGAGGATGAGGCGGCAATGATGCCGGAGGAAGAACCCGATGGGGAAAAGAAAGCCAAGAAGATTCCCCTCACCACCTTCTTTCGGGATGCGAACGGTCCGATGTTGCTTAACTACCAGATCTTAGGCCACCTCAAGGAACTGGGCAACATCGGAAAGGACTCCCTCGGGGTGAAAAACCTGCGGAACAAGATTGAGAAGTACTGCTACGTGGGGCCGCGCAAGATTTACTTCGATCAGGATGTCATCGGGGAATGCGTCCGCCCCTTGCGTGCGGAAACGATGCAAGGCCCCCGGATTGCGTTAGCGGCCTCGGACGTGGTGCCCGCGGGCACCCGGATTCACTTCACCGTCGATATCCTCGAGAACCCGAAGGCCAAGGGACAGAAAATCCCGGAAGTGAATGCCGATGTGTTGTATCAACTCATGACGGAACTGGGGCCGAAACGCGGGATCGGCCAGTGGCGCGGAGGCGGTTGGGGCACCTATGTGGTCAAGGAATGGGATGTGATCAACGATTAACCCCATCAGACCCGACACAACGCGCGGCATCGCCAGGGCAGGGGAAAGCAATGGAGTGGGCGGGATCGGCGTAGACAGGGAATGTGGAGGCATAGCGCGGATACGATCTGGATCGGCACAGGATTGCGGAGCGGGGGATAAGCACGGGGCAGACAAGCAATGGCGTGGCGGTGAATGGATTGGACGAGCGTCGGCAACGGTTGGTCATGAGGAGCATAGGCGTTGGTAAGCGAGGCGATGATGGGCTTTGGCATTGAACAGTTCGGGATGGCTCCGGCGATGCAAAGCAACGCACTGCACCGGTGAGCCGTGCATCGGACCGGCAATGGCAAGATAAGCCAAGTGGGGGGAAAGGCCAGGAATGGAGTGGCAAAGGTTAGATCAGGAACGGCGACGGTCGGCTGTGGCTAAGGATAGCGCAGTGTTGGCAATGGGCAGCACTGGGACGGCAGAGTCCAGCGAAGGAATTGCAAGGCGAGGAAAAGGAATGCCATGGCGTCGGATTGGAGTGCGTTGGCGTAGGAAAGCTTGGGCCTAGTGCAGATTGGCATTGATAGAGTTCCGGGAAGGCATGGCGATGCTTTGGCTAGGGATTGGAATGCCGTGGCACCGCGTCGATACGGAAGGGCGATGAACCGCAATGATCTGCGGTGAATGGGAGTGGCGCGAGAATGCGTAGGATCGGCATCTGGATCTGTCCGATCTGCGGGGAACGGGTGTGGTGGTGGGAGGATCATCCCACCCCGGACCTGCCCGTCTATCTCGATTGGATGGATCAGGTCCATCGGGGCCATCATGGGAATCCGGCATGGCAACGGCATGTGATTCACTGGGACATCGTAGGCAAAACGGGAGGTTGTGCATGAATAACGAACACAGGATTTTGATCACCTGGGCCCTGTTTACGGTGATTGCCGGGATGATGTTAGTGACGATGAATAGCACGGTTACCCATTGGGGATTTTTCGTCGTGGGACTTGTCGGATACTGCGTCGGAGCGATGGCCACGGGTCACGTGTTCGGCGTAGCGCAGGGCGTCAAGCAGGGCAAGGCGGAAGGGTTTGTTCTGGGTTATGACCGAGCAAAACGGGAAGATTATCAGATCCTCCAACGAGCCCAGCAGGGCAATCAGCAGAAGTGAGGTGGGGTTTATGCCGCGTCATCGCAAACCGAGGTCCTATAAGTCTCGGTTGAATGTGTATAAGAAGCACAAGGAGAAATTGCGAGCCGTCGTGTTTGAGCGGGATGGGTATGCCTGTTGCTATTGCGGGTCCACGGACAATTTGACCCTCGATCACATTATTCCCTTAGTCCATGGCGGCAATAGTCGTCCCGAGAACCTGCAAACACTTTGCCTCCGATGCAACCGTAAGAAGGGTTCCCGTGATTTGCGGGAAGATCCGTCTGACCAGGCGAATGGCTAGCGAATAGGAGGAATAACACGTGAACGAGGAAGAGAAAACGATGACAGGGATTCGCGAAGAACTCCGGGCTATCTTGGATAAGTTACCCGAGGCGGAACGGGGTCGGCTGTTTGATGCGATGTGGGGAGTCTTGTTGGCGTCGATGGGCACCCGGCAACACCAGATTGACAAGTTAATAGAGGTGATGGACTTCTGTGAGGAGTTGAAGGGTCAGACCCAAAACGAATTAACGATGATCCGGGAGGTGATCGAGGCATGGCCGAGGGCGAATACATGATCTGTCCAAAATGCGGTCAAAAGCTGTATGGTCCCCAATGGGATACCCTCTACGGGGTTTTGCGGTATCGATGCCGATGTGGATATATATACATGCGCTCAGCGAAGGACCAAGCGCAGGGATGGGGGCATCTCTGATGATCTGTCCTAAATGTGGGCGTCCCATGTGACCGACGATTTGGGATCCCGGGTTTAATCCGGGGTACGTCAAAACGGATTTCTATCGGGAGGAGGAATGAGATCATGCGGAAGGTGAGGGCGATCACATTGCATGTGGGGGATGTGTGTAATGTGGTGATAAGTAACAGGCCGTATCAGTTTACGGTGAGTCAGGTGGACAAAGACCTCAATACGGTGCATGGGCATATTACCGATAGGGCGATGGTGAATATTAGTGAATTTGCGATTCATGGGGACTACATCGTGGACA
>JAEHJW020006605.1_pt1 | contig 17238 bp, 19 predicted proteins | sample 9271431 | NCBI WGS metagenome assembly JAEHJW02 | reverse complement strand
TTCCGATCTGGCGTGGCTTCCGGTTCCATGGCTACTACGGGACGATATCGCAGGGGCTCAATTGGATGATGACGCCGACGGGAGCCGCGGTCGGCGGACTGGCGGCAGTTGCCGGAATGGCACTCTATGGGGCGTACAAGGAAAACCAGTTTAACGAGGCCTTGATCGCCACGGGCCAGGATGCGACGGGGGCTGGCTCGTCGCTTCAGTCGATGGCACGGCGCATTGCTGGCACCGGCGTACCGCTTCGCTATGCGCAAGCTGCTCTCCTTGCGTTGACGCGCGATGGCAACCTCACGGGCAAGACGCTGGAGCGTGCAGGCCAAGCGGCGGCGCAGATGGCGTCCATGATGGGGGTCAGCGCGACGCAAGCTGCCCAGCAGATCGATGCGCTTGCGAAAGACCCAGTGAAGGCGGTCGCCAAGCTTAACGATCAGTTCCACTTCCTGACGCTCACCCAGTTCAAGGCCATTGATGCGTTGGCGACCACTGGGCGCACAGCGCAAGCCGCCGCCCTGGCGATCTCCGACTTTGCCAGGGTGATGAACGAGCGCATGCGGCAGGCCTCGGCGTCGACGACGCCCCTGATGAAGGCGCTCGATAGCCTCGACTGGCTCATCAATCGACTGCTCGGTGATCTCGAAAAGCTAGGCCAGACGCTGGGTCCAGCGCAACAGTTGAAATCGGTGCAGGATCAGTTGGACAGCGAGGCCACAAAAGGATATGTGAAGTTCAATGCACTGAGGGGGCCATCATTTGGATGGCAGGTCACCGCAGCCGGTGACTCCTACGATGCGGAGCTAGTCAGTCGCTGGCATAGCCTGAAGCAGCAGGTGGCGACCCAGCGCGCGAGCTCGATTGCGCACGCACGCAAAATGGCAAGTGATGCGGCGCACATCGATGTGCTGGCTGCGTCCAGCCATGCGACGCACGCGACGCACGCGGCGCGCGCGCATGCCGCGCACATTGCTGCGGCCTCGGGCCAATGGTTCGACAGCGCGTTCTCTGCCGGCACGCAGGCGCTCCGCACCCAGTTCGCGCCCCTGCACGCGGCGTTGGGCGCGGCGCATCAGGCCGACCATAACTCGCCCGAGGCGATTCGGGCGCGATATGCAACCTATGCGGCCACGGCGACGCAGTGGGGCATGCCCAGCACTGCGGCGGTGCTGACGACGATCGGCAATCACAAGGCCAACCAGGCCGGCTACAAGCAGGCGATGGCCGCGCTCCAGAAGCTCAAGGACCAGCTTGCGGCCGAGGAGCAGCTGATCGCCGCGCGCGTGCAGGTTGGATCGATCACCAAGCAGCAGGGCGCGCAACAGGACATTGCGGCGCAGAAGGGCATCGCCCCGGCCATGGAGCGCGCGGCCGAGGCGGCATTGAAGTACGCCCAGGCGCTCAAGGATCCGGCGTTGATCGCATCCCTTGATGCGATGCTCGCCAAGATCCACGCCATGGGCACGCAGCTCAACGACCTCCAGAAAGGCATCGCGCAGAGCTTTCAATCCGGCATGCAGGGTTTCCTGCAGCAGTTCATGCTTGGCCGTGAGACGTGGCGCACCATGTTCGCGCAGCTCAACAACGCGATCCTTTCGGGCATCAACAAGAACGTCGCGCAGAGCCTGTCGCAGTCGATCACCGGGAAGGGCCAGAACAGCGGCTTGGGGAGCTGGTTCCTGAGCCTGTTCGGGAGCGGTGGCGGTTCCAGCGGTGGCACATCAAGCGGCGGCACATCAAGCGGCGGCGCCAGCTGGCTATCGCAGATAGGGAGCTGGTTCGCCACGACGTTTGGGGGTTCCAACAGCTTCTTCCCGTCGTTCGCTGTCGGCATCGACAAGGTGCCGCACGACATGGTTGCCCAGATCCACGCCGGCGAGCGCATCCTGCCGGCAGCGACCAATTCAGCGCTGTCCGAGGCACTCGCGGCCGGTAGCTTCGGGGGTGGCCACACGGTCCACCTCAACATCACCGCGCTGGATAGCCAGAGCGTGTTGGGCGCCATGGATCAAATCAAGCTGCAACTTGCCCAGATGATTGGGGGCACCGCCAGCGCCTATAACTTGGGAGCCGCGTGACGTGGGATTCTCAGGGCAATCCTTCCCGGCGCTGCAGTTCGGGACGAAGTTCAACAAGACGAAAGTCACGGTCAACTGGCCCGCTTCGGTATCAGCCAATTCCGGGTTTGAATACCGCGTGCTGCGGTTTGGCTATCCGCGGCTTTCGTGGCAGATCCCAACGCGCAACCTGACGTGGGATGACAAGGAGACGCTGCTGGAGTTCTGGAACCAGATGGGTGGTTCCCTCCAGTCGTTCCTGTTCACCGATCCGGAGCACAACACGCTGGCCAATTTCGACTTTGGCGCAGGGACGCAGATCAGCGCGCCAGCGGCCCCTGCATTGCAAGGTGCCTCTGGCACCTTGACCGCTGGCACGTACAGCTACGCGGTGACCGCACTCAATGCGCAGGGTGAGACCGTCGCTAGCACACAGTCCAGCTACACGTTAACCGCGTCTGGCGGCATCGACGTCAGCTGGAATGCAGTGGCTGGCGCGACAAGCTACAACGTTTACGGGCGGTCCGGAACCCTCGGGCTCCTGTACTCGACGACTGCCACCAATTTCCTGGACAGCGGACCCGCCACGCCTGGCGTGGCCGCGCCCACGGTGAACGGGACCGGGACGCTGCAATACCCGTGCATCATCTCGCTGGCCGGCGTCGACCATCCGCTCTGGCACCCGACGGGCGTCACCATCACGCCATCCAATTACACCGTCGAGGTGGTCAATGGCGTCCCGACGCTCGTCTACCCTGCAGGCAGCGCGCCAGCCTATGGCAGCAACGTCGTCGGCAATGGCACGTACAGCCTGACGGCGCGATTCGATTCGGCCGCTGGCTACGCCATCCAGAACGCCGCCTATCCCACGACCTCGGCAGTGACCTTCGACACCATCAAGCTCGTCGAGGTTTTCGAGTAATGCGCCCGATCAGCGCCACGCTCGCCGCAGACTTCGCGGCGGGGTGGGTCAGCGCCGTTGCGCAAGTCACGCGCACCGACGGGACGGTGCAGTCGTTCACAGACCATGACAGCCCATTGACGCTGGGCTCGACGGTCTATGTTCCTGCCGCAGCGCTTGCCGGCATCAAGCTGACAATCACCAACAATGCCATGGTCGGCACCGTTCAGACACGGGCGGCGTGGTTGCCCGTGCTCGCCGAGGCGGACGTGCTCGCCGGCCTTTACGACAACGCCACAATCAGCTTCGGGTTCATTAGCTGGATGAATCCGCAGAAGGGCATCCTGTGGGTGTTTTCGGGCCCTGTCGGTGCGATCAAAGCGACCCAGGACGGCTTCGAGGCCACCGCGCAGTCCGCCATGTGGATGCTGCAGCGGCAATTGGGCGTCTATGTCATCCCAACCTGCCGCCATGTCCTGGGCTCAACGGTCGATCCGCAAGGGCTCGGCGGCTGCCTCCTGAATCTGGCGCCTTACACCTACACGGGCACGATAACGGGCTTGACCTCGCAGCTCGTCTGGACGGTTGACATTGCCAACTGGAACCAGGCGACTACACCCAACACCCCGAATGCCCCAACGGCCAGCGTCCAGCAGAATGTGGCCGGGCAGTACCTTCCTCCTGGCGAGTATCACTACTCAGTCAGCAGCATCGATGCCAACAAGCAGGAAAGCTCGGCGTCACCAATTACGTCGGTGATCGTGCAGCAAAACGACCCTCCGACCGGGGGCGGCATCGTGACGCTGAACTGGTCTGCTGTCGCCGGCGCAGTGAGCTACAACGTCTATGGGAACACGTCGCAGCAGTTGATGGCGAACACGACGGCCACCACATTCAGCGACAACGGCGCCACCGCCCAGTCCGGATATGCGCCGCTGTTCGGCGACTACTTCGCCCTCGGCATTCTCACCATGACCTCCGGCGCGGCTTCCGGCCTGTCGGCGGACGTCAAGACGCTGCGCGGGTCCACGCTTTATCCGCTGCTGCCATTGGGTCTTCCCGTCGCGGTCGGCGATACGTTCACGATCACGGCCGGCTGCGCCAAGACAGCCGGAGCTTGCCAGTACAAGTTCAACAACATCGTCAATTTCGGCGGATTCCCGGACTTGACGCCGGAGCGGCAATGGCAGTGACACGAGCCGCCGTCGTGCGCGAGGCGCTGGAGTGGATCGGCACGCCGTTCCAGCACGCCCAGCACTGCAAAGGGCGTGGCTGCGATTGCATCGGGCTCGTGATCGGTGTTTTCCAGCGCCTGGGCGCCATTCCGGCGAACTATGCGCCGCCCGGCTACTCGCAGCAGTGGCACGCCCACAAGAACGAGGAGCTGCTGGTGGCGTCGGCCCATGGCATGGGATTCATGGACAAGGCAACGGACCCGGAACCGGGCGACCTGCTCGTCTTCAAGTTCGGCCGCGTCTGTTCGCACAGCGGGATTTACCTCGGGGGTGGCGAATTCGTGCATGCTTTCTTTAATCTGAGCCGCGTCGTGAAGCAACCTTTGCGCGGCGAGCTCCAGCAACGCATGCGGCGCGTGATGGTCGCGCCATGGGTGGAGTGCTGACGCATGGCCGTTGCCATTCCCCTGATCGCTGGCGGTTTGGGCGCGTGGGCCGGGACGTCCCTCGGCATCGGCGCCTCGATTGGCTGGGCGATCGGCGCGTCCGCTGGCTCAATGATCGAGCAGCATTTCTTCGGCGCGCCGGTTCCACCGAACGCGCTTACTGACTTGCAGGTGCAGACTTCGAGCTGGGGCGTCGGGCTGCCGCAGGTCTTTGGCAGCCAACGCCTCGCCGGCAACATCATCTGGGCCACCGACAAGCAGCTCATCGGCGGACAGCAAGGCAAATGGGGTGGCAAAGGCGGTGGTGGCGGCAAAGGCTCCAAGGGCGCCGGGTTTGGCAAGAAGGGAACAGGGCAGCAGGGCTACTACGTCACGGGCATTGCCTTCGCGCTGTGCGAGGGTCCTATCGGCGGCATCAAGCGCATCTGGGCTGGCGGCGATCTCATTTTCGATGATGGACAGCCCGTCTACGTGCCCAGCATGGATCCTTCGGTTCCGCAGGGCGGCTACCAGACCTTCACGGCCAACAACCAGCCACTCATCAGCACGGGCGGATCAAGCCTGGGTTCGTGGACGCTGTACCACGGCACTGAATTGCAGGACGCCGACCCGACCATCGTCGCCAATGGCTCCGGAAACGGAATGGAGGGCGTCCCATACCAGCTCGTCACCCTCGCCAATGGCTTTACCTACAGCTACGGCTCGCCGCAATACGGCAAGCTTGGCACGGCGACCGCGTACCGCAATATCGCCTACATCGTCTTCCCGGCCCTCAACTGCGGATTCGGGGGCACCATTCCACCATTGACATTTGAGGTTGTTGGGCAAGTCGGCACGCTCGATGCGCCCGCCGTTATATCGGGGCCGCACAATCCGATTCCGACTTCCCTGCTCATCAACGCAGGTGTCGTTACCTATTCATCCTGCTTTGAAGTCTCGCTGGTCGATGACCAAACACTGTGCATTCCGACCGGCGCGGCCATTTGCTATTGCTCGACCAGCGGCCAACTCAAGCAATATGCATTGACTGCTGACTGGCCGTACATAGCAGTGGCCAATCCTGGGGTCTCGACTGTCATTCAAAACGGCGTCCAGCAGGTCATATTGTCAAATTACGACAACGGTGTGCGCGCCGCTTCAAGCAATCTTGCGTGGGAGCCCATTTCACAGGCCGGCATCAACGGCGGCTCGTCATCCAATGGGTACGGGCGAAATTACGTCATCAACGGCCAGGTGTTTCACCTTGATATATCGACCAACGAACTGTGGAATCCAGCCGTCCACTCTGGGGCGCCATACTATGGCGTTATTCCGTGGAGCTCGCCTAGTTTCAATTGCACCGGGACAAGCTGCGTTATCGGCAGTGTGATTTATGCGCCCAGCACAACTTCAACAGCCATTGCCGGCACATTCGATACATCGACTTATGCCTTTTCGACGATGCCTCTTGCGCTCAATGCCGGAGCGACCATAAAGGAGCTTTTCACGGATGGCATCGACCTGTACGTAATCGACAATGCCAGCGAACTTTACAAGTTCACGATCAGCAATGGCATAGCGACACTGGTTTCATCCGTCCCGATTTCTGACGCACCGACCAATGTATTTTGGGCCAACGGCTGGATTTACGGTTTTACATTTGTTGGCGGAATTAACTATTACAACAAATACAACACGGATGGCACGATCCGATATTCGACGCAGCTTCCTTTCGGAGCGGATCAGGTCATCGTCGCGGGCACCGGCGTCATCCTCGTCAAGACCAACAATGATCAGCCCGAGGGAGCCAACTGGCTGACAGTCAGCTTTGGCGACACGACGTTGACGCCTCCCGACTACACGCTTTCCGAAGCGATCACGGCCATTTGCCAGCGCGCTGGATTCAGCGCCGTCGATGTATCGCTCGTGCCATCGATCAATGTCAATTTCACGCGCCGGGCAGGCACCAGCGCACGCGATATCCTGAAAGTCCTCGGGCAGGTCTACCAGTTCGACATGGTGGACAGCGCCGGGACATTGCGTATCGTTCCGAAGGGCCAGCCCATTGCGGGACAGCTCAGCTACGACCAGATCGGGTTCGCCAAGCCCGTGGGTCCCCATGCGACCGTGGCAGCCCCCTACGTATGGCAGCGTGCGCAAGGGACAGACCTCCCGCGCAGCGTGACTTTCAAGTACACATCGGCGCTGGTCAACTACAACCAGCAATCGCAGTTCTTCCAGCTGCACGATCCCTACGGCAAGGATGTGATCGTGCAAGTGCCACTGACGCTCGATGACAAGACGGCACTCACGGCGGCGATGCTCATGTGCGTCGAGCCCCATATCGAGCGCCAGGCATACACGTGGACGTGCTCCTTCAACCAGCTGCCATTCGAGCCTGGCGACGTGCTGCAGATGCCATGGGGCGTTACGCGCATCACGTCCGTCGCCATCCGGGATGCCGACAAGGAGCCAGTGCTCGACTTCTCGGGCGTCATCGATGCCAGCTATGTGATATGGAATGGTGAAGGGAACGCGCAATCCGTGCCGGTTCCGGGTCTTGCGCAACCCACCGTCTACCAATCTGCGTTGCCGACGGCCAGCAGCGGCGACCTGTTGACGGCCACGCTGCAACCCACGGGGCAGCAGCAGCAGGTAACCACAAAGCCGCCCTTGACCACCGGGACCGCCTACGCGGCATTCATCGAAGTGGCGCCGCTGACCAGCTCGCAGACGTCGCCGTTCTACCTCGTTGCGCCATGGTCCAATGGCAGCGCGTTCGTTGGCGCGGCCATTTATGAATCGACGGATGGGGGAACGACCTATAGCGAAGTGACGCAGCAGGCGGTCTCCGGGATTACGGGGTGGACGCCGCAGGTTCTTGCGGCCACGCAGCCCTACACATGGGATTCCGTGTCAACGGTCAACGTGTATCTCAACAGCGGATACATGCAACTGGCATCCGCAACGGATCTGCAGGTCATCCAGGGCGCGAATCTCGCCATGCTGGGCAATGAACTGATCCAGTTTGCAAATGCGACCCTTGAAACAGACGCGAACGGAAACGCTTATTACCAGCTGAGCCGTCTCCTCCGTGGGCGCCGTGGAACGGAATCGCAGATGGGCACCCATCAGGCTGGCGAGTCTTTCACGCTCATTACCGGCAGCGACGATTCGGCCATCGACTACTCGCTGCATGACATCAACAGTGGCTATTATTTCAAGGTCGCAACGGTCGGGCAGTCCATCAGCTCCCTCACGCCGGTTCAATTCTCGCCGACTGGCTTGTGGTTCAAACCATTTGCGCCCACCCACCTGCAGGCATCCCTTGACGGGAGCAATGACTGGACCGTCAGCTTTGTGCCCGTCTCGCGTCTCAACGGCTGGTGGGGATCGGGCTATGCCCCTGCACTCGACCCGGACACGACGACATGGAGCGCGGACGTCCTGAAAGCAGGCAGCGTCGTGCGAACGCTGACGGGCTCGCTGTCATCGCCCAGCATCCTCTATACCGCTGCACAGCAGACCGCTGACGGCTTTACGGCGGGGCAGTCCGGCATCCAGTTCAACGTCTACCAAGTCGGGCCAATCGGGCGCGGCTACTCCAACACGGTGACCACATGAGCGGTACTCCGAATCTTGGCTTGGCCTATCTCACCGCAGGGCAACTGCAGCCCGAGGTGACGATCAACAATGATCTGAACATCATCGATGCCGCGACAGGCGGCGCGCCGACCGCATTCAGCAACCAGGCTGCGACCACCACCGGACTGACCTTCGGCTATTTCGGAGGGAACGTCTACTCGAACGGCGCCAACATCGTGATCGCCGCAGGGACGGTGGCGCTCACTGCCAGCGCGACAAACTACGTGCAGCGCACGGCGGCTGGCATCGTGTCGGTCAATACAACCGGGTTCACGGCTGGCCTGATTCCGATGGCAACCGTCGTGACCGGCGCGTCGACCATCACCAGCATCGCGGACAACCGTCCCGCGTGGGCCGATCTGCGCGGACGTCAGGTGATCGCCGTCGCTGCCACCAACATCACGCTGAACGATGCGCAGGTGAACGCGCGCATCCTGAGCTTTCAGGGAACGCTCACCGCGAACGTCGTTGTGACCTTCCCGACCTACCAGCAGGAGTGGGTGCTCAGCAACGAAACAACCGGCGCGTTCACGCTGCAGGTGCAGACTGCTGGCGGCAGCCCGATCACGCTGCCTCAAGGCGCGGCGAGCATCGTCTATGGAAACGGCACGATCCTGCGCGCTGCCAGCAGCGCCGGCGGCGGTGGCGCATCGGGTTCGACCACAGTCACCATCGGAACCGGCGTCACCCTGACGCCGACGCAGGCGAGCGCGGCCATCATTCGCGTGCAAGGCGCGATGACCGCGAATGCGGAGCTGCAATTTCCGGCAGCGATCATCCAGGTGTGGGAGATCTCGAACGAGACTACGGGCGCCTTTACCCTCACGGCCATCGTGAACGGTTCCGTGGCCACTCCGATCACCATCACGCAAGGCGACTCGCAAGGCGTGTGGAGCGACGGCACCAATCTGCACGTCATCACGGCTGCAGGCGCCGCAGGTGGCGACCTGACGGGCAACTATCCGAGCCCATCCTTGGCGCCGAGTGGCGTCACGGCGGGAACCTATGCGAATCCGCAGATCACGGTGGACGCGAAGGGTCGAACCACCGCTGTCGCTGCAATTGGTGGCGCTACGGCCACGATGCCGGCGTCTCCGCTGGTCAGTGGCACCGTCTACCAAAACACGGGGACACTCCCGCTGCTGATCGTGCAGCCGGTGACGTACAGCCCGACGGGCACCGTCGCGGCCACCTGCGCGGTTGCCCTTGGCGCGACATCGACACCACCGACCATCGGCACGGAAAGTGAGCCTGCGGCGCTCACGCCTGGCACCGTGCGCAATTTCACCCTGGTAGTCCCGCCTGGCTGGTACTACAGCTTCACGACGACGAATGCCACGCTCGGGACAGCCTCGGGGTTCACTGGCAGCACGAGCTACAACGGCGTCACGCCATCCGACTTCGCGGAAAATCCAGCGACCACGACCGGCCTCACGTGGGGATACCTCGGCGGCACGGTCGGGAGCAACGGAACGCCGACGACGGTTGCCGCGGGCACCGTGACGCTCACGGCGTCGACGACGAACTATGTCGAGCTTTCGCCAGCCGGCAGCGTGACGGTCAACACAACCGGGTGGACGACAGGCAACATCCCCCTGCGGCAGCTTGTGACGGGAGCGAGCTCGATCACGACTGACACCGATGTCCGGGCATTCCTTGCCGTCAACGGCGTGGCCCTCTCCAACACGTCGCCGTGGACCAAGAATCAGAACGTCGCGCCGACCGCACTCACCTACGCGGCGACCGTCACGCCCGATGCGAGCACGAGCAACAACTTCGAGCTGACGCTCACCGGCGCATGCACGCTCGCCAATCCGATCAACCTGGTCAACGGTATGGTACTCAACTTCTGTGTCGACCAGGACGCGACGGGTGGCCGCGTGCTCACCCTTGGATCACTCTACAAGTGGCCCGGAGGCACCGCTCCGACGTGGGTCACGACGGCATCGGCAAAGAACTTCTTTAGCGCCTACTACGACGGCGCTGTGCTTCGCTGCAATGGTGGCGCTGGGTACGCATGATGAACTGGCAACGGTCTTCCTCTGGCCTCATCGTGCCGCAACGTCTTACTGGCCGATCCAGACAGCGCGGCATGTTCGCAATGGGGGCTGCGTTTTTCAACGCAAGCCGGGTATCGCCTACAACATGGGATCCTGCCAACACCGGAACGGGTGCAACGCTTAGCAGTGGCAATCTCATCATCACGAAGACCAGTGGCAGCGGTAGCTATTCCACAACGCGCACCACTACGAGCTACAGCAGCGGCAAATACTATTTCGAGGTCAAAGTTACCGAGACCAATACCTCGAACTATATGATGGTCGGAATCATCAATAGCAGCGCGTCCTTGAGTCAGGCGGTTGGCACGAATATCAATGGATATGGATATTATGAACAGAATGGAGACAGCTATTACAACAATGTGGCAACTGCCTTCGGATCAGCATGGGGATTGGGCGATGTCATTGGCGTTGCTGTCGACCTGACGGCTGGCAAGATCTGGTTTGCAAAGAACAACACCTGGCAAGCGTCCGGCTCTCCATCCACAGGAGCGAATCCGGCCTATTCGATCACCGCGGGTGGCTATTACGCGGCCTGTTCAGTGTGGAGCACCACGTCGCCTGCGGATGAGTTGACGGGTCAGTTCCGAGCCGCAGCCCAGACTTATGCGCCGCCAGCAGGGTTCGCGAGCTGGGGGTCATAAGCTCGCGCGGGTCATCTGAGCGCCTCGTATCGCAAGGGTGCCCAAGCAGCGGCGCGGGTTTCAGGGTGGCGAAATGGAGTGGCTACGGGCCACTGCCCATGCTGCGGTCGGCCTGGGCGATGGCGCGGTAGAAGTCGCGCGCCCACGGATACGCATGCAGTCTGGCGTGCTCGATGTTCTGCGCTGGGCGCCGATCAAGCCGCCCGCGATGGCGACGAGCAAAAGCTCGCGAGTTCCGGCGAAGTATTCGCGTTCGGCGTGCTGGCGATCCTGGCGCACTTCGGCGTGCCGCTGTGGGCGACCGTGCCGGTGGCCATCGCGCTGGCTGCGTGGAAAGAGTTCTGGTTCGACCTGCGCTACGAGCAGCATCCGCCGCAGACGCTGGCCGACTCGGCGCTCGACTTCGCCGGGTACATGGCTGGGGTAGGGCTCGCGCTGTGCATTTTCGGGCTGTGACTGCACAAAACACTGCACAGCGGAATCGTGGCGGAGGCGGAAAACCGGCGTAAGTCCTTGGTGCCGAAGGTGGGACTCGAACCCACACGCTTTTAAGGGCGGCGGATTTTGAGTCTCATGCGCGGGGTGGAACCCTAGGTTTCATGCGGGTTCCATCGGACTGGAAACCCCTAAAACGGACCCGGGACTGCACAAATCCTGCACAGGCTAGGCGATCTTCATGATGGCAGCTTGCAGGTGTTCCGGCGCCAGATGGGCGTAGCGCTTGGTGACGGCCAGCGAGCTGTGGCCCAGGAACTCCCCGACCGTGTGCAACGGCACCCCGGCCTGCACGAGCCACGATGCGCAGGTGTGCCGCAGGTCATGCCAGCGGCACTGGATGCCTGCCCGCTCCCGCGCGACCGTCCATTCCTCCTGCAACAGCCTCGACGTGAGACCCAGCGGCAACCGCTCGGCCACGTCATGCACGGTCAGCAGCAGATCACTCACAGCTCGTCGTCCTTTAGGCGGACAAGGGCGTACGTGCCAATCGACTGGTTAAGGCCGTCAAGGAAATTGTGCCCGTTCCCGTAGGGGGTTTCGACTACGGCCACTTTGTCAGCCACCTCGATCCTGCGCCGCAGCTCGTCGCGCTCGGCTGTGAGCGCGTTCACGCGCGCCGCCAATCCCTCATTGACCTTGGCGTTGCGCTCAGCACCTCGGTTTGCGTCCTGCAACAGCTTGCGCAGGCGCTTGATCTCGGCTAGCGCTTCGCGGCAGTAACGCCCGTACGGGATGCTGTGCGAGCAGAACGTCGACTCCTCGTAGTTCGCCGTCGCGTCTTCGGGCACGTCGGCGAGCAGATCGACAAGCGGTGTCTGCGCTGCGCACTCGGGGCGGTCGCAGTAGGGGCTGCATGAGTGGATGTCATTCATCATACTTCCCCAGCGCCTTAAACAACGCCTTCCAGTTTTCGCTAGGCTTGTGCGTTGTATTCTCGACTGAGAGTTGCCTCAGGTCTTCCGCATACTTCTCCGGAAACTTGAAATAAAAAGTCGCGTAAGTAGAGTCAAAATCGTCGTCCTTGTCGTATAGGTAGTGCTCGTTACCAGTCAACGTGCTATTCCAAGGACCCGACGGGTCGTTCGTGCCGTCAAAGTATTCCGGGTAGTTTTCGCGGCAGGATTCTTCACTATCGTAAAAGTCGCGATTACCTCCGCCAGTGCGTGTATAAATCACAATATGATCGCCGTCGATGTAACAATCGCGAAAGCGCGGAACTTTATTTGCAGACAAGCCGAGCACAGCGAGCAGCATAGGCGCGGCGCTATTCACTCCAAAAAGCATGTTGTAAAAACTCATTACCCTTCTCCTTGTTCGTACATGGCGGCGAGGATCAGCGGGCGGATGGCCTGCTCGCCGGAGCGCACGATGAGCTTCGGGTGCGCGTCCAAGAAATCAAGCATCTTCGTGTCCAACGCATCCTCCCGCAGCCGCGCGGCGTAGGCGCGGAGCATGGCGTTTGTCTCGTCGTAGTGCGGATTCTGGACGAACTCCGGCCCATAGTGTCGTTTGACGACCACAAGCTCGTGTTCCCTTCGCGCCAAACAGCGCTCGACCTGCTCCACCGTGAACTTGTCCATCACTTCGCCTCAATTCCGCGGTTTTTACGAATATCGTCTACGAGGCTAACGGCGCGCGCCATATGCTCAGCATTGATGGTTTCCCAATCGCGTCTATCATCAGGCTCGCTCATGTCTTTCCACCGTTCAAACCACCAATTAATTGCATCATCACGACGGCACATCGGGCACGGAATATCTTCCTCACTCAGATAAACTTCGCCAGCTCCGTCACCGCTATCAGCATCGTGGAGGCTGCCATTAATGCAAATGCTGTCCGGATAAGTGCCGGCGCCAAATTCATAGCCTTGGTAATCGCACATCACTCCCCCTCCGGCGTTGGCGCAGCCTTCGCCGTGCGCTCGATCTCGGCGATGAGGTCGTCGGCACGGTTAACGGCTTCCCTCATAATGGCGCCCATGCCCCAGTGATCATATGTATGGCTGGCAATCATCGCCGCCATCTGCTCGGATGCGACCCGCAGTCGCAATTTCTGTTCGTCGTTCATGTCTTACCCTCCGGCATTGCCGCGATGCCGCTGAGGCCCAGCGGCTAGGCAATCAGAAAGGAATCCGGTCATCCTCGAAGTCATCAGCCGGCGCGGCCCTGGGTGCAGCCTTCGCGTTACGCCTCGGCTGCGCCTGAGCCTGCGGCTGCTCCTCGCGCTTGTACGTGTTAACCGCCGCATACCACTTGCCACTTTTCGCTTCGCGCACATCGAGGTTGACCCACTCGCCGTCCTGCTCGGCAAGCCAGTCCCTCAGCTCATCGACCTTGATCGAGATGGATGCCTTGACGTAAGACGGCGCACCGGGCCTTGGCGCCTTGACGATCAGGCCCTTGGCGAATTGGATTTCGTCGCTCATGCCGCTTTGCCTCCGCTTGCCGCGTTCCGAGCGCGCCTGCGCAGACCGGAGCCGTCGAACTTCTCCCCGATGGCTGCGGCTTGGCGTTCGAGCCGATCCGCGCTTGCCACAAGGTCCGCGATGTACTGGCGCCGCAGGAACTCGCTCCCCGCGACATCCTGAAAGTCCCGATAGCCAGCACCTTGCTGCCGATCCGTTGCGAGGCTGACGAACGCGCGGACGGAGAACGGCTCCTTGGCCTCGATGGTCAGGGTGACGCTACGGATCAGCTTCCGCGCCTCCTCGATGCGCCACTGCTCGGCGGCTTCGCGGTTGTCCCATGTGAAGTACCTGTGCAGCGGTGACTTCGGGTCACGCGCGTGCGCGACCACATCCTCGGGCCGGAGCATTCCTCCGGGCGATTGCGCCATGATCCCGCGCAGGGTTGATGCCAAGTCGTGTTGATTCATGGTTCCTCCTGTGTGCCTGTTGTGATGGTCCGTGCCGTGCCTGCGTTGCCTCGCCGCGCCATGCCTGCCGTGCGTTGCCTGGCGCTGCCCAGCCGCGCCACGCCCTGCCTTTCCCGGCGTTGCCTGCCGTGCGTTGCCGTGCCAAGCCTGTCCCGGCCACTCCTTGCCTGCCGCCCCGTGCCCCGCCAGGCCCTGCCGCGCCAGGCCACGCCTGCCTTGCGTTGCCCAGCCGTTCCCCGCCAGGCCAGCCCACGCCAAGCCTGCCGTGTCTTGTCACTCGCCGTCAGCAGCCAGCCGGAACAGGCCCCAGCCGCAACCCGCGCTCGCCTTGCTGTCCGGCCTTCCTGCGCCGATGCCAACCTGACCGCCGACTCGCGCCAGAAGGTTCAGCACGTCCGACGTGGTGAACTGGTCCAGATCGAATCGAACCCGCAACACCGCCTGCCACTCGCGGTACATGGGGCGAGCGCGCACATCGACGACCCCGGTCGCGTTTCGCGTGTGCGCCGTGAAGGTATGGCTCTCCCCGTGGATACGCACAAGCGGCACGCCATCGTTTTTGTCGAAGCCGTCGGCCTCGATGAAAACCGACATTTTCGCCATGGTCATCTTGTAGCCGACAAGTCGGCACGCCGAGATCAGCGCGGCGCGAAAACTGGCCGCGTTCACGCCTTCCCAGCCATCGGGTGCCCGGTAACGAGCCTCCTCAGCCTCCTTGTCGTAATCGCGCGCCGCGCGCTCCTTCTTCGACTTGGCCGACTTGCCCTCGGCCATCTTGGCCATGATTTCCGCCTTCTTGCTGAAGCGCTCGATGACCAGCGGCGCGGTGCCGATGATCTTCTGCTCGACGATTCCGAACTTCGGCGCGGAGATCGTGACGTGTTCAGTCTGCTTGGTGGTGCCGTCCATAGGTCGATCCTCTGGGTGGAAAGGTGGAACAAACCGCGCATTGCGTGAGGGGGGTTCGTGCGCGGCCGGTTCCGGTGAAGGGGTTAGGCCGCGAGCTTCTGCAACTTCGCCATGACGGCTTGCACCTCGTCCCACAGGGACTGGCATTGCTTGGTCAGCATGGCGATGTAAACCTCGTCGCGCGGGATTCGCTGGATGTACAGGCGCAGGTTCGGTGGCATGCGTGGGTCGTAGCTCACGAAGTCGGACCAGGCGCGGCCTGTCACCAGCATTTCGCCTTGCACCTGCGGCATGTGTTCGTCTGGCATGCCCGACTGCAAGGTCTCGATGTGAACAGCCGGGTTCTGCGGGCACTTGATCTGATGCTGGCCGTCTGTTCCGATCAGTCCGTCTGGCGAGCATCCGATGTAGGGAAGATCCGGGTGCGTGATGAAGGCCACGTCGCCGCCGTACTGGACGATGACGCCGGTCTCGGCCTCGTATGCCGCACGTGCCGCCGCCTCGACGTCATGACCCCAATCCAGCGGGGCGGCACGCACCTGTTGCCTCGGTTCTCCCGTCAGCAACTCGGCCACGATCTCGCCTATGTAGTCGGTCCGCGCCTTCAGCGGCTTGCCATCCTTCTTGGCGAAGGCAATCACATCCGACATGCGACTGGCCGTGATCTTGGCGGCGCGCGCTAGGCGCCATTCCGGCGTGTTCTGGTCCATCACTCGGCCTCCTGCGCTACCGCATCGGCCTTCGCCGCGCGGGCCTTCAGGGTGTCGAGCTGGTCTGACACGAGCTTCCGATTGGCCTTCCCGATGCGCTCCCATTCGGCGTGCAGGGCTTCGCTGCCGTTGTCGGCAACGGCGCAAAGGTTCGCCAGGAGTGCCTCTCGTTCCGGGCTGTCCTCGGGGACCGTTTTCTGGACAGCCTGAACGCCTGGCCGCGCGGCGGATCGCGCCGTCTCGGCCACCTGCGCGCGCAGTTCCTCGGGCAGATCCTCGATGTCCTGCGTGAAAATGTCGGAGGCCGCCGTGACGGTCAGCACCGCATCGACCATCGCGCGCTTCTTGCCCATCTTGAGGATGGTGTTGCGCACGTCAGCTGGATTGGTGCGCACCTGCTGCTGCTTCTCGGTGCGACCCTGCCAGATCTTGTACTTGATGCGGCGATGCGTCTCCGGCGTGTCGGCGAACTCCTCGGCGCAGACCGGGCGACGCCAGGCATACTTCTCCTCCTGGCTGCTGCATTCGCCGACGCCGACGCCGAGCAGGCGTCCATCGGGCGCCGTGATCTTGTACTTGACCCGGTAGTGGACCTCACCAGGCGCCGACAGATCCTCGACCTCCACGTCCGACCCGAGCCGGAACGTCGCCATCAGCTTCTCGGCGCCGGCCTTGTAGAGGCTTACGGACTGGGTGCCGGGGATCTTCCCGTAGTGCGTCCCGTCCAACATCACGGACCGCATCACGTCCTGGATCAAGTTGACCTGCGACCGGACTTCGGCAGCGGTCAGGCTGCGCTCGCCGTAGACCGTGACGGCCTGTTGGCGCATGGGCGCGATTTCTTGGTGGGCGTTCACTGCTTGGAATCTCCTGCGCGCCGATGGGCGCGCCTCGTGGGAATTGGTGCCGGTCTTTCCCGACTGTCAGCGGTGTTGCACCCGCGCCACTCGTTCACCCATGAGCTTTCGCTGGGGCCTGCTGTCCAGTAGCCGGCAGGCGCGGCTCCCTGACCTGCGCATCGCGGGGAGGTTCGATGCGCGCCGGCTGGACTCCGGTCACGGTGCAAAAGGTGTCGGCACTGATTGCCGCGGCGGCTGCCCGATAGCGGGCCAGTCGCTCGAAGGGGTAGGGCGCGCGATCGCTGCGCGTGACGCGCATGCCGTGTCTTGCGAGACGCCGACCGATGGCCTTGTCGCGTTGGACGGCGTTCATGCCGCACCTCCCACCACGCGCAGGAACTCAATCCTTTGCGCCTCGCGTGCGGCGTCCCCTTCTGCCCCTGCGGCGTCCCCTGCGTCGGCCCCTTCTGCCCCTGCGGCGGCTCGTGCAGCCGCCCGTGCTGC
>JAEHJW020003877.1_pt1 | contig 17248 bp, 26 predicted proteins | sample 9271431 | NCBI WGS metagenome assembly JAEHJW02 | reverse complement strand
CTACCAGTACTGTGTTTCTTCGATCTGTCCGTCGGAGCGTTCAGTAAGATGAGTAAATGTGACCCCCTGGTAACGCTTCTTAGGATCACCCTTAGGATTCGTCTCGAACACAGGCCCCAGATAGCCCTTCGCGACTTTCCCGTTCAGAGGCTTTATCCCGAGAACCACGTTGCCGTTGATGACAAGCACGGCGTCTTTGCGCATAGGCTTAAGCGCCTCCAGTGCTGCCTCAACGGTCATCGGTTTTTCAATATCGAGTGTTGCTGTATCCATGATTGCAAAGCTTTATGGGTTGATGAGCTTAAACTGCTGCTGCATAATAAAACTGCTGGTGTGAACTAAGAGCCGATTAGCACTTAGGGCCCCTTTGTACGCGCTGAGCGGAAACAATCGCAAACGCTTTATCCGGTGAGAATGGCGCCATGCCCTGTTCCACCGCGCCATAGAGGGAGTAAGCCCAGCCCAGTGGCTCTGCATCATGTTCCCAGAGAATAAACAAATCGGTATGAATCTTCGCGGCAAGTGCCTTGAGCGCTTCCTCAGAGACCGTCACATCGAGATCCCCGCTCCAGATGGTCCCGTATTCACGCGTACAGACATTGGCATTGAAGGCAAAGAGGTTTTTGGCATGGTTTACTGCATAACCGCTCTTGCTGTTACTCAGCATAGCCCCTACGTTACCAAGTGCTTCTCTCGCCGCATCAATCGCCGCCTTGCGAGCCATAGTCTCAGTTGTCGTGTTCGTCATTATTGTAACCTTCAAAGTCGTTTTGCGCCGTGTTTGTCAGAAAATCCCTTAAGGAATATCGCCCCATTCATCGCAACGCTTGCGCTGGCAGTTCGTGCAGGATTCCTGCGTATTAGCCGCCCCACAACGACAATGCCAGGTATCCCCGTTGCGCCAGGGGGTGCCAGCGGGCGCTTGATCACGAGAAAGAGTCTTCGCTTTATCCGCAAATGAGCGCGCATGATCGAGGCCAACCTGATACTCAAAATCAAGGGCTACGCGAAGCGCCTCAAGACGCGTTTCCCGGGATGCCGCTTTAAGGCCCCCCTCAAGCGCTTCCAGTAGTTTCAGAGCGCGCTGTTCGATATTATGAGCTGTAGTGATGCTCATTTCTGGTATGGTTTCTCGCATAGTTTCAGGCATGTGTTCGTCCCCGAAAAGGAAGCAAGCTCGATTTTGAAAGCTATTTTAGTTTATCTTACATTATAGCATTATTTTTCGCCGACGGTATATTTTTCTTCCCGGCGCCGAAGGGCTAGGCAGCGCTTGCACGTTACAATTCGCCATCGGGTATCTCCCGGACCGGTCACAATCGAAGTCACATTACCGGCACTTGCGCAAAAGGTTTCCAGCAACAGGTTCATCGCATGAACTTTTTTAGCTCTAATATCCATGCTAGGTATAAGCATCGAGAAAGCCACGCTTTCATTTACGAAAGCTTCGATGACCCGACCCTTTCAGAGGTCATCTTGCTCTAAAGAAGCCTGTTCGGTACGTTTAAGTCGCTCGTATTCGGCCCACACCTGCTCAATCAGCCTTCGCCCATATTGCGTGTGCGGCCCTGGATCCGTTGCGGCCGGCTTTACCGCGGCAAGAGCGGCCAGTAGACGCGTCTCATCCAAAGACAGCCCCGACCCGGCGGAGTCAGCCCTTGGCATGCGCTCATCCTCACCACCCGGGTACTGACGCGCCGGCTTCAATGGGGCGTCAGCCTCGGCGCTTTGTACGATGAGCGTCTTGCGCTCTTGTTCACTCTCCGCGGCTGAGCACAGAGCCTGCGGGACCCCTTTAGCCGCTACGCCGTTCCAATGGGTGATGAGCCCACAGCCGTGGCCTTCAAGTTTGACCCATTGCTGGCGAGCTTTACCCAGATAGCAAAATCGTGCGCCTAGGGGCAGTTCATCGAAAAGCCTCTCCAGTGAGTTCTCAGGATTTATCACAACGGCCGCTCCTCGTTATCAAGACGAATCGCCTCGGCGAGGATCATCAACGCGGTACGCGTCCGGCCGCTCAGCCCGCCTCCGATCATCGGCACCCGGAATCGTAATGCGCCCAGGGGCTCTCCTTCGATCGAGACCCACGCGTCCCCATCCTCGCTAAATCCGACCACGAGCTGCTGACTGCGATCCCCTTCGCAATCATCATGCGTTCGGGCGTACTGCTCGTAGGGCGTGATGGAAGGGAGCCAAAAGGGGTTCTCCAGAAGATCACGAACCCGCCGCAGCACCGCTTCAGGATCGCGTGAAAACTCCTCGGAAGGCCCATCGGTAAATTGGTTTGTGTCTTGACTCATGCTGTTTAGTTCTACTCCAGTTACGCAAGGGGCCTCAGATCGTAAATCGCTCTTTGAGGCTCTTTATCGATATGTTCCTTGATTCACCGAGCAACCTCTCGACCTCCAGAACCTGCTCTTGTGCCCGACGAGTAGCCTCAGCGCCGGGTGTACTTTTAAGCCAGTCTGCTACCCGCCTCGCCGCCGCCTTCGGGTCCATCGATGTCATGAAATCCACCCCAGGCGTACATGTGAAAGCACGAAGTGCCACAACAAAAAGGCGCCCACCAGAGCTGCTGTAAATCTTAGCGCGTACGCGAGTACGACAGTGCGGATGTCGAGTCCGTTCCGCCACCATCGATAGGTTGAGCGTTTTGCTGTTAAGGATACACTTTGGTTATCCACGCCAGTAGCCCTCCAGCCCTTCGATTTTCACAGGGATACCGCCCAACCTGGGGTAGCTTTGTGCCTCACGCATATAGCCTTCAATGACGAAGTACTCATCATTGATCGTTCCGTCGGTGTAATAGTTGAAGCTCTCGATCGTCGTCTTCACCGTTCTCCAGAAACACACCTCTTTGCCGAACATGCTGAAAATCTCAGCACCATAAAAATAGCCTACCAAGGGGTATTCCCGCTTGACCGCCTCGAAGACCCGCTCATAAACCATGACATCTTCAATCAGAAAAGCCTCTCGGGTGTCGGTGCAGATACGTCGAGCCTGAATATATGCAACATTCTCAAAGCGGCTGATGTACTTCAAAAGATCCATGAACTCATGCTCGTTGTACCGATTCAGCACGACGCTCACACGTGTGTTGCGGGTTGCCGGAATAATGCACTCCCAGTCCGGCAGATCCCGTCGGTGCATGATTTTCCAGTTCGTCTCAGGATCCAGGGAATGAATGGAGTAGCCCACGTTGCGGCGGCACTGGTTGATAACCTCCATGTTCTTATGGGCAAGATAACCATTGGTTCTAAGTCCCACATCGAACCCGCGCGACTGAACATGCTCGACGAGCTCGCCCAGATAGCGATACATCAAGCTATCGGTATTCTGACCGGTGACATAAATCCGCTGGATGCCCGCCTGTTCGCACTTGAGCAGATAGTGCTCGAAATTGGCCCACTTTGAAAAATGTACGGCGAGCTGGTTCTGTTTCTTGAACTCCGTTTCGATATCCTTGCCAAGACAAAAATAGCAATCCACGTTGCACCGGCCCAGCAGGTTGATATTCGCGAACACGGGGGCTTCGCGCCGCATGTTCTTCTCGAATTCCGGCTCATCGAGCGCATTGCGCCAGCGTTCGGGGGGCATTCATTTGATCTACGGCCATGATCAAGCGCTCCTTTGCAGCGAACGGCTCTCGTTCGCCTCTGAAACTCTTGCCTTTCCCCTCAGCTTCTCGATCTCAATGTACACGGACTCAAGATAACAGGCAGCATTAAAAAGGCCTAGTTCGTCTTCGCTTTTAGCAAACTCGCAACTTTCGCGCAACAAATAGCGCCGCAAAAACTGGGCATGCTTAAGCGCATCTTCGGCTGAGATGCTCTCTTTGTTCTCTTCGCAAAATGCCGCGGCCCGCAAAGTTCCATCGGCCCGCCAGGCAAAACAATAGTTACTGGGCTCGAAGTCAGAAAGCACAGGGATAAAAAGCGCTTTGTAAGCGTGGAAGACGGCAAATACGGCCCCGCACAAACCGACCAAAGCAGCACCGTGTGCTCCGGAGGAATAGGCTGAGTAAGCGGCCCATAAAAAGCAGACAGCCCCGCCAAGCAGGCACAATCCTGCGTTGGTAATGACACAAGAATTTTTAAATAATTTGAATGACTTCATCGGCACACAGTTGTTACAGCCACTGCAGAGCTTCAAGAACCGCCTCGCCTTTTTGGGTCAAGCGCGCCCGTCCGGCACCCTCTGTGCCCACATATTCGAATTCACACAGCTCCTCGGGCATCGCTCCGCCGGGAATTTGCTTATCCGTAAAGAGTCTGGCCACAGGTTTAGACACCACGGCCCAGCCATCCTCTCTCGCGTCTTGCTTGAGCAGGTTCAAAAGATGCCGTTGTCCACTCGTCAAACGTCGTTTATTGGACAAGATGTTTCTCGCATGCAACGCTGAGCCAGGCTCTGCCGCCAAGCTCGCCTTTCCTCCCGCAAGACTCGCAGGTCTGGGCACAACGCCGTACCGCAGCCTTTAGAAACACACTGAGCGCGGCATCAGCTGTGGCATTCTCCTCTAGTGGTTGAATATAGACTCTCAGCTCACCGAATTTCTGTTTAACCTGGGCCACAGAAAAATGGTAATCGTACTTTTGAGCGACTTCCTCCATATTTCTCGCAAGCTCGACGTACGCAGGGATCCAGCCTGGCCCAATGTTCACACCTAAATAAACTTGCGTGTAGTACTTGTCGAAAAGAGGACCAAGCTCCTGGCGATAGTAATCGAGCATGAGCACCTCGAAGTCCAGCCAGCTCGCGCCCTTTGCTCGAAAGCCCTCATAGCTCTCAATCAGTTTGTTGAACTCGATTGACATGTTTTCTCGTTTTTGTAGATCAGATAGAAATTATCGCGGAGTATAGGAAACGTTTTATATCCTTCGGGAGTTGGCTACGGCAGCATGGGCTTAAACGCGAAAGTTACAGCCTCAAAGTTCAAGCCTGAGCGGGGGAATCTGCATACGCCGGATAACCTATGTCTTGCATAATGTGTTATCGATCGGCCTGTAAGTCGCACTGTTTTCGATTCTTTTTGAGCAGCGAGCGGTCAGCCACTCTTGAGCTCAACCGCTGGCTTACGAGAGCGCTTGGCTCTGTCACTGGCTTTGCGTCGATCAGAGCCCCGAGGTATGTCCTTCTCGGCAACCGCGCAGTTATTGGCATAATCCCAAAACCAGCGCTCGCCGTTAATCGTTATCGAGCCGTGCGCCTTACAAAGTTGTGCGAGTCCCGCCATGAGTTTACCTTAAGTGAGCTTGAGCATTATTGCTACTAGGTCTCTATTATACACCATTGGCTTATTTTGGGGTACAAAAATATGCCGCCCAGGGATAAGCTCATTCCTCGTCAGTGAAGCATACTCAGGGGGCTTAAGTCTTGCCCCGCGCCGGTCGCGGTAGCGTTATGTTAAATCCCGCCGGATATCAAAGTAGCCGCGGTATTCAGCGTCACGGAGAGCTGCTCAGCAAATCACCCGCTTAAACTCAGAATCGTACAGGGGCCGCACAAGATTGAGAATCTTTCTTCGCAGCCAGCTCAACTCGGCGCAACGGCGCTTCTCGCACTCAACGCGCTCGTCCAATCGCTCATCGCGTTTACGGGCCTGCACCGTGCCGTTACAATCAATAATATGTTGCAGCACTTGTTCTTCGGTCATGCCAATCGGCGCCTCGATGTTCATCTTGAACGTCCAATCGGCCAGCAGTTCAAGATCGACGTACAGCCTCTTAGGCTCGAAACTGCCGGGCTTCTGACCCTACCTACCTTGACTGGGCTATGCTAGTGAACTGAATCACGTTATTAGGTGATTCTGGTGTATTCATGTGTCCGCGACATCAAGCGGTTTATCCCTATCCTGTGCTTGGCCCGTCATGTGAGCTCCCCAAGCTCACCCAATCTTCCCAGCGCTGAGATTGCATCAAATAGCTGCTGATAGCTGTATTGCACTTTCACGGTTTGTCCGGGAAGTTTGCGGATCGCCTTGGCAGCCAGCGCAAGTCTCGCCAATACGTCCCCGACGGCCTCCTCCGGAATCCCTTGACGGACACACCGCGATTAAAGCTTTATCAAGAGAGGCACTCGCAGGTGCAAGTGACTCCGGTCGCTTCGCCTCGATAAGAAGTCTCTTCTGGCCGAGTCGACTGAGCACCATATAGGCGCGATTTAGCTGATGGTTGAAGGTCTCAATGGACCAATCAAGGGCAACCGTAAAGAAATCTTCAATAATATTTTCAGCAACCTTCTCAGCCCCGTGCCGTTTCTTGAGAGCTGGCATAGTCACTGCTCGCGGCGACGTAGGAACTCAGGCCACGTCGTGGAGAGTCTCTGGGTAAATTTCCTATAAAGGACAAGAGCTTGTGTGGCGCTTCCGGGAGTCGACATTCTCAATCCTTCTTATTCTAATTTTAAAATTATTAATCAGTATGCACCAATTCTGCACTTAAGGTCTATTTAGTACGCCCTGCCTCGGGATGGGCTTACTCCTGTGTAAAGGCCAAATTCTATACTAAGCGTATAGGTCAAAGTATAGTGGAGAATTAGCTCGATGCACGAACTTAAAAATTCCATTGGAAGCATTACCGATGTTTTCTCCTCAGAGGATCCGCAAGGAGATCTGGCTGAGCTCAAACGATTGATGTTTAAGCACTCCGCCTGGGTGAGGGACTGCGAGATTCTCGTGTCACCCTCTTCTGAAGCAAAAAACTCAGACGAGCCACCGGCGGTATTTATACGATACAAAGCGGGTGAGGAATACGCTTACCTGAGACACAGCAAAGGGCCACTTCAGGGGTATTTCTGGGATATCTACGGAGATGATTTTCAAAGTGCTGCCCTGGCAACGCTTGCGCTTTACAGTGCACCGCCGCCACAAAATGTTGATCCTCTGGAGCTCATTGTACCAAATCAGCTAGCGGTTTAGATATTAGAACAGAGCACTGAATCAGCTCTGCAAACAGGCACTTATGATCTGGGCTTAACCCTTAACGCGGATTTATCATAGAACGCATCTATTGGAGAAATTTTTGGAAAGAATATGGCAAGCGCGCCGACAAGCTCAAAAACAGCTTGTGGAACGAACCAAAGGGTCAAAAAGCGCTTCTCAGAGAAATGCTTCAGGAGCACGGGGTGGTATTTACAGACGCCCGGTGGATCAGCCTTAATAAGCAATTTTCTGCCTGGTATGAGAGTCAGGCTTATCCTGATTGGGACAATCAGAAGCGTTGGCTTACGAGGAGTATCCGGCGCTGCACTGATAAGTCCACGACAATACTCTTGACGTAGAACAACCAATCTAGAAATGGAACAAAAAAAATGATAATAATTGACTGGCGAGCGTTCTGGAGAGAGTTCGACAAACGTTCTGACAAGTTCAAGAACCAAGCTTGGGATGGAAGAAATGGGCTGAAAGCTCTGTTTCGCCGAATGCTCAGGACACACGGTGTGGTATTCACCGACACCCGGTGGTTAATGATCAATAAGCGATTTAAGAAGTGGTTTGAAAACCGCCATCCTTACCGGGACTGGGAACAGCAGAAGCGTTGGCTTCGCGAGAATGTCAAACGAGCCATCGAGCGACCCTTGGCCCGTGTAAAGAGCTAAACAATAGTAGTATTTAAAGCAAGAGCGCTGTTTCCAGCGCTCTTTTTTTTAGAAAATCTCAACCCCAACAAGCCCCTTCGCAATCCGCTTGAGCTCATTGGCTTTGTCCTCGGTTCGGCAAGGAGCCAGGATCTCGCAATCCTCGATTCTCGCCACAACACCGCCCACCCCTCTTAGGGAAACATGCGTCGCCTTTGACCGGGGGCAAAATACCAGACGCTCTGATTGATCAAGATCACAGTCTTCGTGGTCAATCTGCATCAGTACCCCATACCCGCAGTCCTCGGCCTCCTCGTTCGGATCCGATTTAGGCCCAGTATGCAGCCACCCGGATACGTCCCATTCTTCGCCCTGATATAAAACCCGGGTGCCAACATCAGGGGCAAACCGGTAAACTCGCGCAACAGGGGTGCTATCGCAGCCCTGCGTGTGATTGTGCGTCATGATAGTCCTGCTTAAATGGCATTTGTCTTAAGTCCTGTTTCGTATAGAACTTACCGATCGAAATGCCGACGCTCAGCAGAACTGCTGCGGTAATGGGCGTCGATAGGGACACCTGGGTTAAAAGGCCCTCAATAATCCCCAGGTCCATACCCACTTAAAGTCGGATATTGGCTTTAAACCCGCTCGACCACCGTACGTGGGGAGCAGGACGCGCAGTCGAGGCGAGGATCCCAGAGTTCCTCTATAGCGAGCTCAGAGGCACTTCTCTTATTAGGCGCCTCAATGGAGATGCTGCCCACCAATGCCGTTTCTTTCTCATCGGACAAAGCGTACACAGATACCTTGTATTTCATTGTTCATTTTCTCTTTATGCGCGACGCGCTAGCTTAGAAAGATCTCTCTCGCAAATCGGTAATGTTTACAAGTTACACCCAAGTAAAGCTTATTACTATTTTATCAGTCTATTGAATAATACTCAACTCTGTCGGAACTTGCCCCTCTTGTTCCACAGCTCTGAAAGTAGCTGGGGGGTTGTAAAGCAAAACCTCCAGTAAAACTGAAGGTGTGTAAATTTCCGGCAATATGATAAGTCAAAGCTGTCCTAGCTGAACAGGTACCAAGTGGGGAAATGTTTGCGCTCACTTTCAAGGACCGCGGCTCTCCATTGTCTCTCGTAGCACATGAGACAATCGGCAGAAGCACTCTCCGTAAAACTCTTCTCGTGAGCCACACGCGCGCCGCATAGTGCTGAGGTTGCTTTTTCTCCAGGATCCGTGGGGTGCGCGGGCAACTGAGTAGGCGACACCGGTTTTACACTCCGGGGGTTCTGTGAAATCAATGGCCTGATGAGCATAATCAGTGTATTTAGACGAGCCATCGTCGTGCGGTGGCATGGTGCTCAAGACGAAGTATAAAAAGCCCTGGATGAACCAGGGCTTCTCAATGTTACTGACCACACAATACGACTATGGATTCGCGTGCATACTCTTCGAGCGTCTTTGCCTCTGCTGAGCCCATTTGTGCAATTTCATGAATCACAGCAAATTCAGCGTAGCCTGAACCGGGCATGGCGGTGCAGACCCTCAGGTAGGCGAGCGCTTCGGGGGTACGAACCAGAAAAAATTCTCTGCGATCGTTGGATCTCTTGTGTTGCCCTCGGGCAAGGATTTCACAGTTTACAGGCACAGTGCCTGCACTGAGACCATTGACCTCGATGTTTTTCTCTCCGCGTCCATGTGCGATACCCTGCGGAAATATTTGCAGTGCAACTGCGTTAAAATTAATCATGGCCTTGAAATACTCCAAACGGTGACACAGTGTATAGCGAACCGGGGCGATTCTATGCGCTTTTTCAAAAGGAGTATGAAAATACCCCTGGGAAAACCAGGGGTATGATGAGTGATTAACTAGGCGCGCTGAGCCTCAATGCTCTGACGCGCATAGGACTCCAGCGATTTTGCCTCGGGGGTATCGAGGTCCTCCATCTCAAGAATCGTCGCTCCTTCAGCGTAAGCAGCGCCCGGCGCGGTGGCATAGATGCGAATAAATGCCACGGACTTATCCGTGCGTACCAGCAAATGCTCAAAGCGAGTATTGCAGATGTTGAGCTGCCCTCGGGAGAGAACCTCACAGCTTTTAGGCTCCGTTCCTGCGTCCAGATCCTTGATCGCACAGCTTCGAGCCATGACGGCATCAATACGTCCGCCCGGGAAGAGCTTCTTAGCAAGGCGTCTTGCTTTCATAGGTGACCTTACGTTCGCTTCATGTTGACTACTTGTATAGCGACCTGTGCGATGTGGCTAGTCTAGCGGGACTTGAGTGAGTTTAAAGTCCACTTTAGCGCTTGAATCTGCAAAACGATCGAAACGAACATGAAAGGAATCCAGATAAGCACACCTTGCTCTATGAACGCTTCGAATTGCCGCCTGCGCAAGGGCTCTCCGGGGCTCAGATGAGGCATCAATGCCCAGGAGGCTGCCTCCACAGCCAGCATAACCGGCATCGTCAGCACAAAAGACCGCCACATAAAACCAAACCAAATTCGGGATGCAGCTTTAAATCCGATCTCACTCATAGCAATGTGTCTCCCTGCGATACTCCGTATGTTTAGTAAACGTCTTCGAGATAAACGCCCGGCTTTAAATACTCGCCCTTACCTTAAAGCTGTTCAGGCTCTCAACTCCAGAGGCCTCTCGTGCTCGATACCTTCTATGGTGACGGACCGCGGTTTCTCGATCAATGTCACCCGTTTACGCAAGGAATCAAAATTAAAGCAGCATCTGGCGGTAATGGCCCGGGTGCACTCAGCAGCGCTCAACGGCTTGCTGAATAGATAACCTTGGCCACATGTTACGCCTAACTCCTGTACGCGTCGCAGTTGCTCGGAGGTCTCAATCCCCTCGGCAATCGTGCTGAGATTAAGAACCTGTGCCAGCTTTACAATCATCTCAACAATAGCGCGATCGTTCTCTCCACAGCCCACCTCAGAAATAAAGCTTTTATCGATTTTAAGTGCATCCAATGGGAAGTTCTTTAAGTAAGCCAGGCTGGAGTATCCTGTTCCAAAATCATCAATGGCAATCCGTACGCCAAGTGACCGCAGATCTCGCATAATGGACAGATACCGATCACTCTTTTCCATCAGTGCGCTTTCGGTGATCTCAAGGATCAATAAAGAAGGATTGATCTGATATTGATTAATCAGTGAAACGATGAGCTCTTTCAGATACCCTTTTTCGAACTGCTTGGCTGATACGTTGACGTTGACGGGAACAGGGGCGAGCCCGGCGCTGGCCCACTCGGAAATCTGGCGCACAACCTTGCATAGAATGTCCGAACCTAGCTCGCGAATCATACCGTTTTGTTCGGCAAGCGGAATAAACTCGGCAGGAGAAACCAGCCCTAAATCAGGATGCTTCCAACGGGCAAGTGCTTCAAACGTCAATATTCTCCCAGAGGCCAGGTCCACGATGGGCTGATACTCGATGAAGATCGACTTGTGTTCAATCGCATCCCTTAAGGCCTTCTCAAGGGATGTTCTTTGCATGAGACCGGCAGTCATATCCGCACCGAACACCTGATATCCGTTTCTGCCGTTATCTTTGATCTGATACAACGCAATATCGGCATGCTGAAGAAGCGTCTGAAGATCCTCACCATCATCCGGATATACCGCCATTCCTACGGAGGCCGTAATGTGGAAAATATCACTGTCTATTCTCACTGGAGCGCCTAACGCGCTCAGCACACGCTCTGCGATCAGCGCGCAGTTTGACTCCTCGCGTAAATTGGTGGCTACAATGACGAACTCGTCCCCTCCCATACGAACCACAAAATCGTTATTCGATACGCAGCGGCACAGACGTTCCGCGATGATTTTCAGGAGCTCGTCTCCCACACCATGTCCGCGGGTATCATTGATGTCCTTGAAGTGATCAATGTCAATATAAAGGATGCCAAAAATCTGCTCCTTTTCACCACGCAGCAACCGTTTCATTCGCGAGCTCAAGAATGCCCGATTCGGAAGCCCGGTGAGTGCGTCATGAGAGGCGAGGTGCGAAAGCTTCTTCTGTTTGCGCCTGAGCTCCTGGCGCGCCCGCTCTCTCGCCGTAACATCTCGGGCGGTCCCCACGACCCGTTGCACCTGGCCCTGCTCATCGAAAACAGCACGGGCTCGCTCGCGAACCCACGCCAGGTATCCATTGGCATGCTTGATACGATACGTCATGTCCAGTGTGTCGCCGCCAGCTAAAAGCTTCTCGACGGCTGAATGCATAGCCGCGCGGTCTTCCTCGACCACGCGGTCAAGGTAAGTCAGAGCGTGTTCTTGAAGATCCGCTTCGGACAGCCCCCAGATGGTTTCGCACGGCGAGTTGACATAAAGCATCTTTCGCGTCTTCGCATCCCAGCTATAGAACACATCCTCTACATTATTAGCGAGCTCCACAAAGCGCGCTTCACTCTCCTTGATCGCTTCAAGGGCCTTTTGCAACTCCCGCTGGGAGGCGTCCCTTGCCTGCTCGGCGCTCACGCGCTGCGTCACATCATGCCCCTGGCAGATGATTCCACACACCTTACCCTGCTCATCCCGCAGGGGTTGATAAATAAAATCAATAATGCAGGAAGACAAAGTGCCGTCAGGACGCTCCAGCATCATCATGTCCCCACTGCCGATAAAAGGCTCTCCAGAAGCATAAACCCGATCGAGTGTCTCGTAATATCCTTGCCCGTCGAGATCTGCCAAGGCCTCCTTGAAGGGTTTTCCTAAGACATCCCGTTGTCCTACGAGCGCCGTGTAGCCTTGGTTGATGAACTCAAAAACGTGATTGGGGCCCGACAGGTAAGCAAAGAACCCGGGCGCCTGGTCAAAAAGCGCAATAAGCTTCTCGGTGAGTGCTTTGGAAGAAGAAAAATAGCTGAATTGACTGAGGGTCATAACCTGCTCTGTTAAATGGCCTAGGAACAAAGGGTGCAGCTCCGGATCGAGACGCTTTCTCGACAAGCTCACCTCGCTTTGTCTAGGTCTTCGTTTTATACTTCAACGCGATTTATTGTTAAATCAAAAAGACTTTTACCCAGCCAAAAAGCGCTCAATCTCGTCGCTAAGTAGCAGATTTAGAGCACCGTGAGGAGAGAACCCGAAAGACGTCTGGATGCTACCCCTGGTCGTTTTGGCTCTGTTCGCATTTTGGATTGATGAGCGACAGAAGTTTATAATTATTTCGGTGGTTCAATAAGTTACGCGGTACACAGGCTGCTGAGATTCTGCCGCTTATTTTCCGGCCAAAACAGGCAGCCATCACTTCAGATCAATACGTTTTGCAAACAGAGCCGTCGTTTTCGTACTAAATCGAAGTGCTATACTAGATTGTGTGACGCAATGGCCGAAACCGCGTCTGCCCGCCCCGCAAGGGGTCCGCGCCAAGTGTGGGATAGCCAAGAGGATCGGCACTCCGAACCCCGCCTTATAGCGGGGTTTGCTTTAAGACTAAAATTATTTCGCCCCGCGGCGTCCGCTGAAAACAAAACGCCCGGATGATCCGGGCGTCTTGGAAGAAATAAACTACTTAGACCTCAATCAAGCCGCAAACCGCAGTCGGGTCACTACCTTTCCTGAAGTCGGTAACTTTTCCTGGACTATTTGCACGACAAATCGCTGGCTCATCGTCTCCCAGGCACGTTGCGCGGGCTCGGTTTGGCAATCCGACGCATACAGCGTAAGCCCTCGTGAGCGCAGCCACTGAAAGCCCGCTCGATACAGCGCCGTGCCAATGCCCTGCCGCAAGAAAGCCTCTTCAACGGAGATAAATGCCACGATCGGTTTGTCGACGACAAACGATTCGAAGCGCTTGAACTCCTTGCCCCGCTCCTTTTCGATAAGCCCCTCCAGTCTGCGGACCATTTGTCTGACTTCCTCCGCAGAAGCCTTTTTTGCGTCACGGCTGAGCGTATTACAGCTCTCGTGCCAGCCCAAGCCCGCGCACAGCGCCATCTCGTAGATACAGTCTCGAAGCGCATCGATGGGTATCTGCTGCCAAGGCGTCGTCTTGTAATTGAACGGCAAAACCCCGTGGCCCTTGACCTGCCTGAGATAGTTCAGAATTCCAGGGTAATACCGGTCGAATCGCTCACGGGGCATATCTGAAATCTTCAAATACCCGACTTCCTTGTTCTCAAGGAAAGCCACGACTTGATCGGTCTTATACCCTGGGGAGTGATCCCCGTCGATAGCCTCAAAATATTCAAATCGAAGATCATCACGAACCCGATAGGGCTCATGAGTCGCTCTGCTACTCATATGAACGGATCCCTATTGTGAACCTGATGAGTATAGATAGATTAAAAACTTATCGGTGCTGCAAGAGCTTTCCCTGCGATCTACGACGAAATCTACAAAACAAGTCGATCAGTTGCAACTAATAATTTTTCTCAAAGCATTGAACCTGATCCTGGCTTATCGTCGGCCCTTATGCACCCTTCAAATGCACATGATCAAAGCGAACAGCAACGCTGCCGCGAAAGTACCAAATGTACCCCATAGAAAGAAGTTACCAAATTTTTTGTCTTGGGTTGACTCTGATCCAATCGTTTTCTCAAGGGACTGCCGTTGGGCTTTTGTAACAATTTTACCAGCAGGATCCAAAGTAATGGCTTCTCTTAAATCGAGGTTGGCCTGCTTCCAATGTCCCTGCCAGGCTTGTGCTTCTGCCGCCACGTACCAGGACTTGGCATTCTTCGGGTGCGCGAGTACCAACTGATTCGCTTCTTGAAAAGCCGCAACGGTCTGACCGATCAGATACAAGGCCTTTACCTGATTGAGTTTATGTGCAAGAGTCGCAGGCTTGGTGGCTGCCATAGCGGGGACACTGGCATAAAACAGCGCAATCATGAGCATTGAAATCACTGATCTTTTAAACATGGGTGCCCTTTTTGGTGGTCTGTCGTTAGCAGGTTTAAGCAATAGCGATAGGCTGATCTTATAGAACACTGTTTTATTCAATATGCCCGGCGTGTATTAACCATCAACCACACAAAAAGCGTCAGCCCTGATTTAGCTATACCTCAAGGACAACCCACAATTGAAGGACACCGTAATCATGACCCGAATGGATCGGTTGATTGGACATCAGTTTAGAATACGCCCATTCAAAGAGCTAACTATCCCTTATCAACTCGCCATGACCTATTACATGGCCATCGACGGGGAAGCCTGGGACCTAACGTGTGACTGCTTGACGGCTCGTCTGGATGCGGAAATTCTCAAGCGCGAGCTCATAAACGTACGCAAGCGCTACGGAGAGACGCTCTTCGGAACGGCGCTCATCCCCACGAAGCGCTTAATTGAGGCGGTCCTGCAGGATGAATACATTGCGCAGAATTATCCTAATCAGGAAGCCTACCTGGCGGACTTGCTAAACAATTGGGAAGTGCCTGAGCACCCCAGAACTCAACGGTGGCCTGTCATTTTGAGTTCATCAGATGAGGAAACGTTGCAGGACGGCTGGCATCGGTTCAATTGTTACGTAAGAGACAAGCACCGTACGATACCTGCGATTTTCTACCCGAAACCGCGACATCTTCGAGCCGTAGGAATCAGGCAATAGGCCTTCTAAATCATATCGCCTCGCATCGTGCGGGGCATTCTTCTCGTTCTATGTGTTGAACACTGTTAGGGCAGAAAAAAGCGCCCATGAATCTGGGCGCTACGAGAATCAACTAAATCTAAAAACAAATCAGGCTGCAAAACGCAATCGCTTCACTCGTGCTTTACCGAGTTTAGGAAGCTGATCGGTAACCTGTTCTACCTTAAAATGCCGACACATGGATTGCCACGCAAGCCTGGCATAATCGCTTTGACATCTGGACGCATAAAAGGGAAGTCCCTTTGAGCGCATCCAGTGAAAACCAGCCCGATACAACGCCGTACCGATACCTTGGCGACGAAAACTCTCGTGTACTGAAATCCAGTCCACTACAGGCTTGTCGACTGCGTACGCACGATATCGCTTGAAAATGACGCCTTTTTCTTTCTTAATGAGTTTCTCAAGACCGGTGACCATCAGCATGAGATCAACGGTGGACGCTGTTTTTGCCTTTTCGCTTAAAGAGCAGCTCTCCCCCCAACTGAGGCGAGCGGCCAACGCCATGTTATAGATGTGGGCCCGCAGGTCATCAGCAGGAATTTGTTTCCACGGAACGTGGTCTTTCCCGTAAGGCAGTAAAATATTGCCCTCAAATGAAGTCAGATAATTCAATATTCCAGGGCAATGTCGTTCAAAGCGCTGTTTGGGGATGTAGCTTATCTTGAGATGCCCGACTTCCTTGCCGTTAAGGTAAGCGACTACCTTGTCAACCTGAAAACCCCGATTATGGTCTCCCTCACTGTCTTCGAGATACTCGAAGTCCAAGTCATCGCGTACCCGGTACGTCTGTGTCTCATCAACGCTACTCATAGAGGATAACTCTGTTGTGAACCTAATGAGTATAGATACGATATATGGATCCGGGCTACGGACTGCCTAAGCCTAAGAGTGTCTTTAAAGTCCCTTTCTCGGATCGGTAAATCCGCCGCCTTCAGGCGGATCAAGGTCCCTCGAAAAAGGCGAATGCGCATCGGGTGGCCCCCTGCCAGCAATAGGGCTTCTTTTTTCCCGCTATCCCGCGCAGCTGCTGATTGGCGCCGTGGAGACAGCTGACGTTGAGCCGAAGTACCCGTCGGCCCTCGTGGCCGACTGCGCGCCTTCAGGCGCGTCTGCGAAACCGCCTGCTTTAGCGGGCGGTATGTTCATAAAGTCTCTTCAGCGTACTAACGTAAAGGTCATGACCTAAGGTTTAAACTGGGATTTTACCTCGGCAAATGCCTTTTTGTCCAAAACTCGGCTCAACCAATCCTCGGCCTGCTCAAAGGGAAGCCCTTGCCTGACAGCCTCGATGACGTCCTCTGCGATCGGGGTAATCTGAGCCTGCGTAGCGCCCAAAGGAATAAGTGGGACCAGTACGCTCTTGGCGGTGATTGTGACCTGCTCGACATTACCAAGCATCAAATGCTTGTCTTTCATGGGTACCGCGGCGCCGTCCTCGATGTCGTCCGCCTCAGCGCGAGCCGGTAAGATATACTTCCTGTGATAGCGGCGCAAAATTACCAAAAGCTGCTCTTGGGATTCCCGATATAGGCTCATCGTTGGGCCGGGTGCACAAATGCTCAGAACAATATGGAATGAGCTCTCTCCGTCAACTATCCAAGGCCGCGAAGCACGAGCACCGGTAGTCGTCTCTTGATACTCGTCCAGTGCGTCCATCAGCTCCAGTTGGCGGGTATGAATGGTCCACTGCCCAGGAAAAAGATGAGGCGTACAGCCTTTGGGCCAGCCAAGTTCTGCACATCTTTCAATATAAGCCGGCCACGCTTCGTCCGCAGGGTAGATCGAGGAAAACCCTGCAATACCTTCAGGACGCCAGGAAAGACCCAGTTTGGGGGCTGAATATTCACTCAGCTCACCGCTATCGGCATAGGAAAACAGCCGGCTGTTAGAATTGGACGCGTACTTGAGCGCATCAAAAAAGGCACGCAGGCTCTTATAGTCCTCGCAACAAGGATGCCCTAGTTTCACCATCAGAGCAAAATTGGCAGGCTCAGCCTGGTTATAAGCGCAGTACATCTTATGTAGAGCCTGAAGCTCAGCAAGTCTTTTAATGTTCATCGGTA
>JAEHJW020001679.1_pt1 | contig 17257 bp, 25 predicted proteins | sample 9271431 | NCBI WGS metagenome assembly JAEHJW02 | reverse complement strand
CCTCGATCCGGTCGAGCATCCAGCGCTCGACCGCGTGGCGCAGGAAGCGCCAATCCGAGAAGGGGCCGGAGCCGACCCGGAAGACCGGAATTTGTCCCCGCTTCACCATCCGGTAAAGCGTCGAGGTGTGAATCCGAAGCCACGCCGCCGTTTCCTTCAGCGTGAGCAAGTCGGGCGCGCCGCTGGGCGCGGCATTCTCTGCCGCTTCCGCGCGCGGGAATGACAAGGAGGGAGGGGGAACCCTATTCGTCATTGCTTCCATGGCGGCAGGTCGGGCGCGGTGGGCGCCGGCGTTTGCAGAATCGGCACATAGATGGTCCGCCCCGCCTCGAAGACCGCCTCGATTGGCGCCTGCGGATTGGCGGCTATCAGCGGAGCGACCAGCGAGGCGTCTCCGTAGTACCACCACCCCAGCAGGTCCCAGCGGTCGCCGGCCGAGGTGACATGCACCAGCACGGGAGCGCCGGCGACCGGCACGGTAGCCGGCGCAGGCGCGCTCGCTCCCGTTCCCGGCGGGAGCATCCCGAGCGCGGAGGCGAATTGTTGCGGCGTCATCGCCATCGTTCGTCCCTCACAGCGCGGCCCGCAGGATCGTCTGCAGCGTCACCGCGTCGGGCGATATCAGCGGCCCCGAAAGACCGGCCGGCGCCGCGCTGGCCATCAGCGCGGACAGCCCCGGGTACGGGAGCGCCGACACACCCGCGCCGGCCGCGCCCGCCAGCGACGCCAGCGGCGCCGGCGCGGTGGACGCGGCGCCCGAGCCCGGCGGCATCGCCACAATCGCCGGGGGAGGAGCGGCCGGCGGCGGCGCAGCGCTCAGGCCGGGCGCCGCAGTTTGCGCCTGCGCCCATTCCTTGAAGCTCGCGTTTACGGTGAGCGAAATCGGAGCGCCGTTCTGGTCGGTCTGCTCCCGCACCACCTGGATTTCGGTTACGACAAACAGCCCCAGATGCTCCCCGGCGCCCAGCACCAGCGGATATGCCCGATGGCTGGCCGCGGCGGCGTAGAGCAGCGACAACTCGTAGCCGGGGCTGCAAAATGAAACGTGGAAGAACAGCTCCAGCGACAGCTCCTCGAGCGAACGGGAGAGCCACTGCAGCTTTGGGCGCGACTCGGCCACCTTGTGCTCTGCGTAGTCGTACTTCCGCCCCGACCGAAACGCGCGCGGCGAAGTCAACAGCTCGAACGTCACACTGCCGAAAGTGCCAAACATCAGCTACTCACTCGCCCCTCTCGCCTCGCCCGCGAAGCGGGAGAGGCCGCGGCGCGTCCCTCGCCGCGCGGGTGACGGCGCGGGCGACTCGCCGCGGCGCGGCGTTCCTCGACGAGCATTTCGAGACATTGCGGGTTGCGCCAGAGCGACTCGACGCGCTCGACGCGGCCCTTCATCGCGCCCTTCCCCTTCAACCCGTTCAGCCGGGTATGCCCCGCCGCATGCGCCCACGCGTGCCAGCCGTCGCGCTTCCACCCGGCGCGCTCGAGCGGCAGGTACGCCTCGCACCGGTAGCCGGAGAGCGCCACCGCACCTTGGACGCCGAGCAGGGCGGCGACGAGCGCGCGATGCTGCTCTTCGGTCATCTCGTGACGATACCCGGTGCCGGGCTTGCGCGTGCTCGGTGCGTAGGGAGGGTCGAGGTAGAAGAGTGTCCACGACGCGTCCCACGTGCGAATCACCTCCAACGCGTCGCGGCACTCGATCTGCGCGCGAGTCAGGCGATGCTCGATCCCATCGAGCGCCGCCAAGCGCCCGCGCCAGCGCGACGGCTCCGATTTCGCCACCGAGCGCTGCCAACCTGGGCGCCGACCCGACCGGGCCGAGAAGGCCTGGCCGGCGGCGACCACGAGCGCCCAAGCGCGCTCGACCGCCGGCGTCGCGGCGTCTTCGAGCAGCCGCCACGCGCGCGCGTACTCGGCGAGGGAAAGGGGAGTGTGCGTGATCATCTCGCGCAGCATCCGCGCGCCCGCCGGGTCTCGCAGCACGCGAAACAGATTGACGAGGCGGGCGTCGAGATCGTTGTAGACCTCGATCCGCGACGGCTCGCGCGCGAGCATCAGCGACGCCATGCCGCCGTAGGCCTCGACGTAGACCCGCGCCTGCGGCATCAGCGCCGCGATTCGCGCAGCGCTGCGCGCCTTGCCGCCGTAATACGCGACGACGGGTCTCATCACGCGCCCCACCCGGGCGCGGCGGGCGCGAACGCCGCGCGCGCGTCGATTTCGTCTTGATGCTTGATTGCGCGGCGAATCTCGTCGACGTGGTCATGCAGCGCGTCCACCACCGCGCGATGGACGTTGGCCGGGTCTCCGCCGTGGACGTGCACGGTGACCGCCGGCGCGTGGTGAATCGTCACCACGCGCGCGGGCTGCGCGCCGGCGCCGGGGCGCCCGGCCGCGCTCCGCGGCGCTGACACGGTGTAGGTCCCCGCCTCACCCAGCGCCGCGACCGCGCCGACTGCGCCCGGCGCGGGCGGCGTGGCGCTGTGAATCCCGAGCAGCCGCTCGATGCCGTGCGTCGCCCACTCGATCGGGGCGAGCAGATCGTGCAGGATGCGGAGCCCAATTGCCTTCCAGTCGAGCGCGGCGAGGAAATGATAGAAGCGGGCGAAGAGCGCCCGCACGGCGTCCCAGTGCTTGTACAGCTCGTAGCCCGCAACGCCGATGACCGCGACTGCGGTGAGAATCCACCCGATCGGGTTGGTCTCCATCATCGCCGCCCAGATGGTGCCGAGCGTCTCGCTCCCGGTGGCCAGCCCGGCAACCGCCCAAGTCGCGCCGCTCACCGCCGCGCTGAGCGTGCTGAAGATTGCGGGCACATATGACAGCGCACTGAAGACCTTGAAGACGCCGCCGAGCAAAATCAAAATCGGACCCAGCGTCAGCAGCAGGGAGGCCGCGCCCAGCGTGACCGGCGCGATCGCGGCGGCGACCTCGACCATCGCGCCGACCAATCGCTTATGCCCCTCGACCCAGCCCTGCAGCTTGACCAGGCCGGAGGCGAGCATCTGCACCCATCGCGTGAGCGCCGGCAGCGCGGTCGAGCCGGCGGCGTCCATGAGCGCGGCCAGGGCGTTCCAGAGCCGCGCCTGCGTGGCAGCCATCGTCGCCGAGCGCGCGGCCAACTCTGAGGCAAAGGTGCCGTAATGCGCGCCGGCGATATTCGCCTGCGCCGCTTGAATCTTGTCGAGATTGCCGAGCAGCGTGACCAGCATCGTGCCCTGTGCTCCCGCGAAGCCCATCTGCTGCAGCATCTGCGCCTGCGCCTCGGGCGCGGCGCCAGCGATCGCGGAGCGGATTTGCCCGAGCGTGGCGATGAGCCCGTGGCTCATATCGAGTCCCGCCTTGTTGGCGACCTTCGGCAGCTCGGCGAGCAGCGAGGCGAAGAGCTGCGCGCCGCGCCCGCCGGGGAGCATCTGCGACGCCTCTCCCATCACCGCGCCCAGCTCGCTCATGCTGGTGTGCGTGAGTCGCGCCGCGCCGGCGCTGCGCGCCATCGCGTAGGTGAAGCTGCGCATCGACTCGGGGCCGAGCGCGTATTGGCGGATGACCGCGCCCATCACGCGGTTGGTCTCCCGCGCGGACGCACCCAGGTCCTCGTGCATCGCAATCTGCGTCTGCATCGCCTGGGCCGCGCTGATGCCGGTCACTGCGCTCAGCTTGACCGCCTCGTCGGCGGCCTGCTGCGCCTCGGTGAAATCGCCCAGCGTGCGGTAGGCGGCGGAGAAGACGCCAACGTAGTCCTCGGCGGACACTGCGTATCCGGCCGCCGACTCGGAGAACTTCTCCGCGTGCTCATGCACGCGGCCAAGCTGCGCCGCGGTAAGCGACGTCTGCGCCGAGAGCGCGGCGAGCCGTCCCTGCATCGCAGTGGCCGGCTCGATCACCTTTTCCACGCCGCGCATCAGGCCCTCGGCGCCGGCTTGCGCGATGCCGCCCATCAGCGTCATCTGCTCGCCGGCGGCCGTGAGCCGTTCGCCGTAGCCGCCGGCGGCGCGGCTGACGTTCTCCAGCGCGCCGTTGACCTTGCCGATGACGCCGGTGGCCTCGTCAACCGCCTTGATGAGAATGGCGAAGTTGAGGGACATCAGCGCCGCTCCTGGCGCGCCGCCGTTTGGAGCGCTAGGCTATGCGCCGTGGCCTGGATTTTCGTGCCGATTGGGGTAGGCGTGGCCGTCGGCCTGATGCTTTGCGGGCTGGCGCTGGCCCTGATGATTCTGTACGTCGTGATTCGGCTGCTGCTGTTGCCCCTGCAACTCTGGGTCGAGGGACGCACCCCGGCCGGCCGCGCGCGCCGGGACGCGCTGCGCCAGGCGCTGCACGCCCTGGGCAGCACCAAGCGCGGCACGCCCGAGCACGAGGCCGCACTCAAGCTGTACCGCTCGCTGTAGCCGGCGCCGCTCATTGCGCGTCCTCGCCCGTCTCCCCTTTTTCGGCCGCCGCCGCGCGGTGCTCGCCGCACGGCCGCTCGCCCGACCAGCGGGAGCGCGATGCTGCGATGCCGGCCCTCTTCTTCCCCGCTGCCATGCAATGGCCTGGCGCGCGCGAGGGGGCCCGGGTTCCCTCGACTCGCGCAGCGCTCGCTCGGGATGACGCCGTGGTGGCGCGCGGCGGCTCTTTTCCCGCCGCCCCCGCGCAGCGTCGGGCAAGCGCGGCTGTCTCGCGCTCGACCTGCCGCGCGACCTCGGCGAATCCGCCGACCATGTATCCGAGCGCGTAGGCGAGCATCAGGGCCAGCGCGATTATCAGCCACGCGTGCATGACTCAGCGCTCCCGCGCGGCCTTCAGCGCCTCGGCGCGGCGCGCCTCGAGCGCGTCCAGCTCGGAGACCCAGAACGCAATCTCGCCGGCCTCCATCGCCTTTAGCTCCCCGATCCCGAAGCCGTGCTCGGCGAGAAAGATGAAGGCGTCCGGCTCGACGAGAAAAAATCGTCGCCTTGCACCGCGACCATCAGCGCCGTCAAGTCCTCGAGGTCCATCCTGACGACTTCCTCGTAGGTGACCGACTTGCCGTCCACCCGCGCGACCTGCGCCAGCAGCGCGTACATCCCGGCCAGCGGATCGCGCAGCGCGGGGGCGTCCAGGCTGCGCCGGGCGCGCAGGAAGTCTTCGCCGGGGGGCTTTTTGGCGCGAACCTGCGCGGTGCGCCCCGAGGGCAGCGCGACCTCCCTGCCGGTCTCCCACGCGCCGGGCGCGACCGCCACGCCGTTAACGAGAATCTTCTCCTCTGCCATTCGCCCCTCCTCGCGGCGCGGCTTAGAGCTGTCCGCCGCTCAGCGCGCCGAGCACGCCTTGGACCGCCGGGGCGCCGGAGCCGCCCAGGTTGGCGCGGAAGTTGGCCAGCATGTCCTGTCCGCCCGCGATGTACTGGTTTGACATCACGTCGTACATGTGAATCTGCTGGCCGCCGACGTAGAGTTCCGAATGATAAACCGTCAACTCGGTCTCTGCGCTTGCGTTCTCGTGCTGCTTGAAGCCGAGCTTGCCTGAGTCCTCGAAGCTCGCCGTCATCAGGTAGACCAGCGGCAGCTCCTGGACCAGCCCCGCCGCCTGGTAGACCATCAGGTCTCCCAGCACCTGGAACTGATGCGCGCCGAAATGGTCCGCCGACAGCATGAACGCCTCGGCGTATACCGACGCCCACTTGATTTTCGCCTTGAGCTCGTCAAAGCCGTCCCAGAACGACGCCGTGCCGGCCATCCCGAGCCCCTTATGCGGCGCCCGCTTCGACTTGAGCAGCGGCAGCTCGAGCTCCTCGGCGCGCCCCATCAGGTTCGCCCCGTCGATATAAACGTTGGCATTCGAGATGCGATTAACTGCAATGTTCGTCACGTCCTTCTCTCCTTGCTCCTACGCGGCTCCGGATTTCCCTGCCGCGCGGCCATTGCATGGCAGCGGGGACGGAGACGGCCTTCGCCGTGGCATTGCGCTCCCGTTGGCCTGCCTGCGCCGCGCCCGGCGCGGCAGGCAGGTCGGGCACGCTGCCGTGCGGCGAGCACCGCGCGCGAGGGGTCCCGGGGCCGCATGAGCGCATCGGCTAAAGCTTCTTGGCGGCGCCGGCCTCGAGCGCGGACAGGCGCGTCTGGAGGTTCTTCACCGCCGCCTCGACATCCGCGACTAGCGGCGCGTAGGCGCGCCGGCCGAGCAGATAGCCGACCGCCAGGCCGATGGCGTTGCCGACGGCCATGATTACGACTTCTTTGACCTCGAAGTTCATCTGTTTGCTCTCCTGCCCCCTTTTCGGGTTTCTCTCAACTCTGTTGCGTCTGGCGGCCGGCCTCGCGGCGCTGCGTTTCATTCAGCCAGGCGTGCACGCGCGCAACGCGCGCCTGCAGCCCCGCTTCGTAGCGTTCCGGATGGAACGCGTAGAAGGCCGACTGCACCGCCAGGATTCCGACCGCGAGCCAGGGGGGCGCCGCGGTCTGCACGCTGAGGCGGGTCTTGGGCCCCCAAATCCCGTCAATCGGCCGCGCCAGCGCCGCGATCTGCAAGCACTTCATCGCCGAGACCGGGTCCAGGTTGACCGCGCATTGGAAATAGACCGCGCTGGCCGGCCACAGGAGCCGGTCGCAATGCATCGCCGTCCAGTACTCGTCCCAGTAGAAGGCCTCGACCTCGGACTGCGTAGCCTGCGCCAGCGGCTTGAACTCGCGCCCCGTCCGCGCCCGCCAGGCGATCCAAGAGCCGGCCGTGATACCGCAGTAGGTCTCGCCGCCGGGGTCTCCCGGCAGCGCAATCAGCTTTCTGCCGTAGCCGCCCTCCAGCTCCAAGAGCAAATCCATGGCCTGGGCGAACTCGAGGCTGTAGTTGCGACCGCTCATCGCGGACCTCCTGCGGCGGCCGCCGGCACCGGCGGCTCGGTTGCGGCCTTGACCTTGAGGCCCTGGGACGAGGCCCAATGCAGGCCGCCGAGCGCGCCGAAATGCGTCACCGTCGCCGTGGCAAACGGCTCGGCCAGATGTCCGTAGCGGACGAGCGCGAAAATCTCGATGGCGAGAAAGCCGAGGCCGAGAACCGCCCACACCACAATCGCGACGAACAGACCGAGGCGCACCACGTCATAGCTCTGGTTGTCGGCCCCGGTGAGTAGCGTGCGCAAAAACGTTTTCATCGCGCCGCTCCCTCCAACGCGCCTGCGCCGTTTCCCGCTCCCGCAGGGAGGGGAGACGCCGAAGACGGCGCGCGCGGCGACGGCCGGGCGCATCCGCGCAGCAGAGCCTCGCGCGCGACGACGGCGCCCTTGAGCAGCGCCACGCTGGCGGCGTAGGCGCGCACCACGTCGGCCGGGGTCGCCGACGGCGCCAGCGCCGCAACCGGCAGCGCCGGCCGGGCCGGAATCTTCACATCGCAGTAGACGCGCCGCGCAACCGGAACGTCGGCCACCACCGTTTGCGGCACGGGAGCAGGGGGCCGGGCCGCGCATCCGAGAAGAAACAAGAGAGAAGTGATCTCGCAACAGAGCGCCGGGACCCCTCGCGCGCGCCGGACACGCGCGCGGGGGTGACAAAAAGAGCCGTTGCCCGCGACTTCTGCTTCTTGCCTCTCCCCATGGGAGAGGCCGGCGCCGCGCGCCGGGTGAGGGTGCAGGCGGCGCGCGAGCTGCTCGCCGTGCGGCATCCGGCCCCGGGATTCCCTTCGACAGAGCTCAGGGCAGGCCTCGGCTCCGCTCCGCTGCGCTCGGAATGACGAGAAGAGGACGTCTCTGCGCTCTACCATTGGCCGAGCTCCGGTCCCGTTGCGGCCGCCCAGGCAATCGCTGCGGCACATCCTGGAGCCACGCGGGCGCCCTCGATTCGCCGGGCGCCGGCGCCGGCTTGGGCCATGGCCTGCGCTCCGGCCTCTGCCGCGCGCGCCTCGCGCGCCTGCGCCGCCGCGGCCGCCACGCGCGCTTGCGCCTGCAGCTCCTCGACGCGGCGGTCCTGCAGGGCGATAGCCGCCTGCGCGCTCGCCGCCGCGCCCTGACACTGCGCCAGCTCTGCCTTCGCCGCCGCCAGCTCGGCGCGGGCCGCGGTGATGTCGTGCAGCAGCCATGCGCGGTAGGCAATCACCCCGGCGATCAGCAGCCCGACTCCCGCCCAGCGAATGAGCGGCGATGCAATCAGCGCAAACACCTCAGATCGCCTGCCTTCCGGTGGGGGACGCCTGCCGGTCCCGCCCGCGCCAGCATCTCGCGCAATCGCATTCGTGCTCGGGCTTGCTGGCGCGGCAATTCACCTGCGGCAGCGCGGCCTCCGGATGCGCCTCGCAGCGTAGTGGCTGCTGGAAGCACCGGCCGTTGCGCTCAACCACGTTGCCCGGCTCCAGCCACGACGCCGGCGGCGCTCCAACCAGCACACATAGCGCGGCGATGGGCAGTACGGTCCGCACGGCTACCGCCCCCGCATCGCGCGCCGGCGGCGTTTTTCTTCAGCGCTTGCCTGGCGTTCCTGGTCGGATTGCGTCAGTTTGTGGTCGGAGGGCCGCACTTTCTCACCCCCGCGATGACGGTTGGGCGCATAGGTTACCGGCGCGCGCTTGTAGTTGAGGATGCTTCGTTCGCGGTTGGTCATGATTCCTCCAGATGGAACTCCTCCCCGGTGCAGGGGACCGCCATCGGGCCGAACGCCGCAGCCATGGTTTTACTGTGTTCCGCCGGCGGCGGCTCTCCGCGCTCGACCTCGACGACCGTCTGGCAGGCCGTGCATCGCCAGCGCCATTTGCCGCCGGTTTTTTCGGCTACTTGCATTGCGGCCCCTCACTGCGTCTGCAAGCTGGCTGCAGCGTCCACCGTCGGCGGCGTCGCGCAGACGCCGGCGGTAAACTCCCACGCTATCCAGTGCGTTGCCGCAAGGTTGACAGCAAGACCAGTCGCGGCGGTCCATCCTGCTGCGGTTGGTAGAGTCAGCGACGCAAGCGTTGTTGGCGAGGCGCAACTTCCGGCTGTGGCGCCGCAATCTACCAGCGCCAGCTTTGGAGCAGTCGAGCAACTAGGCGAGCCTTCGACATTTGCGCTAACAGCGTCGAGCTGCAGCGGGTTAGTGTAGTAGCTCGATTCGGACGGCACATAGAATGGCGCACCCAGCACCGTGTTCAATGCAAACAGCGAAGATGCAATATGTGTAGACAGGGGAATCAGAGGGGCGCCAGACAGAACGGCTCCGCCAATCCAACCCACTCCGGCCGCGCCTGGATAACTCGCTTGTACCCGGCTCGCTATTCCAATCGAGCCTACCTCTGGCGGCGTTAGCAAGTGATAGTTGCTGCCATCGAACAACAGGGACAAGACTGTCGTGCCACTTACATAGTAGATCACGCTCTGGTTATACGCGGTCCCGTCGGACAGAAGAGGCGCCGGAGTAAAAGTGACCTTTGCGATTCCTTGCCCTGTGCCACCAGGTCCGTTGACGATCAGGTTGTAGACTCCCGCCGGCACGTTGGTCGGCAGCGTTGCAGTAATAGGCGTGCTGCCGCTGTAGCCAACAATCACCGTCGTGCCAGGCACCGTCCACGGCACCGTGAAGCTGCCGGTGGCCGTGCCAAGGTTGATGACCGGCGCTGAGGCCGGCGGCACTACCATGAAGCCGCAGAGGAAGAGAAGCGAGAAAAGAGAAGCGAGAAGAGAGAGTCCCGGGACCCCTCGCGCGCGCCGGACGGCGCGCAACGCCGGGCTCCGGGATTCCCTTCGACAGAGCTCAGGGCAGGCCTCGACTCCGCTGCGCTGCGCTCGGAATGACGCGAAGAGGATGTCTCTGCGCTCTACCATACTGCCCTACGCGGTCACCGCGTTACTCGCGGCAAGCTGGGAAAGCAGGTTGGTGTTGATGAAGACGTTGTAGGTGATCCGCTCGGCCGGCGGCGGCGGCATCACGGACAAGTCAAAGACGATCTGCCCGGCGGCAAGCTGGCTGGCCGGGTTCTCGGCGGGGTTGTAGGAGGCGCTGCCGCCGACCAGCGCGCCGCGGCCGACCAGCGTGCGCAAGAACGAGTTCACCGAGGCCAGCACCGCGGTGATGAGCGCGTTGGTTATCGGCTGGTCGATGAACTGCAGCATCGCCAACTCCACCGACTCCTCGATTACGTCCAGCGTGCGGCGGATGTTGATGAAGTTGGCCGGGTCGGTGAAGGTCGGATAGGCGGCGCTGCGGTTGCCCCAGATACGGTAGCCGCTGCCGTAGGCGTTGAAGACGGTCACGATTCCGCTGGCGTTCAAATTGTCGGTGTCGGAGTTGGGGTCGGTCAGCGAGGCATAGAGCGTCACGTCAGGCCCGAGAATCCCGTTGACCTGCGTATTCGACGGAGACCACCAGTAACCCTTGGCAACGTCCTTGGCCGCCATCGCGCCGGCCATCCACTGCGAAAGGGGCGAGTCGGTGTTCTGGTTGATCTGCGCCTGCACCGGCGCCCCCGCGGCGTTCAGCGTGACGCCGGTCGGAATGACGCCCGTGTCGTAGAAGTTCTCGCCGGGGAAGCACAGAATCGCCCGATGCGAGCTGGTGTTGAAGGCCGCGTTGGCGGCGCTGCGATTGGCCAGCGCCGTGGCTACCGACGTGCCTACCGCCGCGTCAATCAGCGCCACGGCGTGCAGCGTGCCGGCCATCGTGGTCAGCGCCGCGGCCACCGTCGCGTCCTGCGAGCCTACTATTTGCGCGGTCAGCAGGTTCTGGGCGAAGAACGCCGGCGCGACCAGAATTTTCGGGAAAAAGCCGAAAAGACCGTAGCTCGTCTGCAGCGCCTGGATTCCGGTGTAGACGCCGGCGGTGACCGCGCCCACCAGGTCCGAGTCCTGCACCTTGGACGGGTCGCAGTAGTTGAACGAAATCTCCAGCGCCTCGCCGGCGGTAATCGCGCCCCCGGTCTTCGCCGCGATAACCCCGTTGATGTAATCCACCGTGTAGTCGGTGTTCTCGACGTATGTCGTCGTGCCTCCCGAGTTCTTCACCACGACGCTCGTGGCGTAAATGCCCCCGGCCAGCCCCGGCCCGACGATTCCCATATGTCCCAGGTTGATTACCTGCGGCCCCGACGCCGGCATCGTGAAGGCCTGATTCACCACCGGCGTGTTGTGGGTCGAGGGGTTGAAGACGTCCACCACAATCGCCTGGCCGGAGCCCTGCGATTGAATCGCCGAAAGCGCGTACGGAATCGAGTACCCCCGAATCAGCGGACCGAACATGGTCCCGTCGCGCTGCGAGGAGACCAGCGTCGGCGTTTGCCCGGACGCCACGCCGGCCGGATTGGCCGCCGCAACCGCCCAGCGCGGCGCCGTGCCGACCAGGCCGATTACCGCCGACTTGACCACCGTTATCGGCTGCGGGCCGACGTTGGTCTCGATTACCTCAACTCCATGCAAAAACGATGCAGGCATTGCCTACTCCTTCGGAAAAGAAGCGAGAAAAGAGAAGCGAGAAGAAAAAGCCCCGGGACCCCTCGCGCGCGCCAGGCACCGCGCGCGGGGGTGACAATGGAGGTCGCGCCGCGCTGCTTGCTCTCCTTTCCTTCATCTCTTCTCTCAGTTGGTGGGCGCCCCGTTCTGCGCCGTGGCGGTCGAGACCACGTCGGCGTAGCTGTAGGCGACCAGCACCGTGGCGCCGGCCGCAATTGCGCCGCCCGAAATCAGCGTGAGAACCCCGTTCACCGCGTCCAGGTTGTAATCGACGCCCTGGACGTAGGTCGTCCCGGCCGGGTCGGAAGTCACCACGACATTCGAGACGTTGCCCTGGACAAGTTGGACCTGGTTGCTCGCATTGAAGATGTACGGCGCCGCCGCAACGCTGCGCGTGGTCTGCCCGGACTTCTCCAGCGCGCGCGCCGAGACCAGCGCCGCCGCCGGCGCCGCCGGCTGCGCCTCCATCGCCACCGTCGAGCAGACAAACTCGGCGCTGTAGTACCAAATCGCGCCCTGGGCGTCGCGCTCGAGGAACCGCTCCCGCACCGGACGCATCTTCTTGCATCCCGGAGGCCGAAAGCCGGTAAGCGCCGTCCGCACCGCGTCGAGCAGCGCATACGCGCCCGGCGAGGTTCCCGACGCCAGCGCTCCGTAGCCCCATCCCAGGTCGCGCGCCAACACGTTGACCTCGAAGGAAAGACGCCGCTCCTGGACCACCAGCGCCGTGTCGTCTTCGGGCTGATACTCCGCGCCGGAAAACTCGACCAGCACCGCGCCCACGCGGTTCACCAGGCGGTAGCTCTCCGGCTTGTCCGGGAAGTGCGCAATCTCAACCATCGCCAGCGCAGAGCCGGGATTCGCCGCCGCGTAGTTCTGAAGCTGCGCCACGATTGCCGCCTCGATGGCGCCGATCGTGTTCGCCTGGGCCGGGGCGTAGCTCGCCCCGGCCCAGTTGGCAGGGTTCAAGTAGCTCCAGTCCTGCGTGCTAATCGGCGCGCCCATCACTCACTGCGCCGCGTTTCTTTTTCTGTCACCCCGCGTGCGGCCATTGCATGGCAGCGGGGTGGAGACGGCCTTCGGCGCGGCATTGCGCTCCCGTTGGTCGGGCAAGCTGCCGTGAGGTCAGCGCCGCGCGCGAGGGGTCCCGGCGCCGCGATGTGCCGGCGCGCAGTCACTGCGCGGCCGCCGCGGCGCGCGCCGTGGCCGCGCCCTGCAGCCTGCGCCGCGCCGCCCGGTTGCGGGCCTCGAGGCGCCGGACGACCACGTCCCATGCAATCGACTCCATCAGCGTGACGACGTCGTCGCGCAGCGCCTGGTCGGCCACCTCCCGCGCGCCGTCGGCGAAGGTCATCTCGACCTCCGTCGTGCCGTCGTCGTCGCGTTGGATCACCTTGTGCTCGCAACCGAGGAACCGCCCGAGTTTTCGCGCGATCTCGCGGTCGATGCGCGCGAGCATCGCGGGCGCCGCCGGCTCCGCGTGCGCGTTGAATGCGTCGCGCGCCAACCTGATCGTCACGCTCGTGGTTTTCTGACTTTCCATGCTGCTCCTCGTTCCCCGCGCATGGCGCGCGGGCCTGCCTCTCCGAGCGCCGCAGCGTCAGTACTCGTGGAGGGCGCCGCGGGTGAAAACCCGCGAGCGGTTGGTGCCGACCACAGCCGCCTCGGCTTGCGCCGCCGGCGGCTCAAGCGCGTCGGCCGAAAGCCCCAGCGTGAGCTTGCCCTGGTTGACCTGGGTGAGAAACTTGATGGCGTCCTCGTAACGCTTGCGCGCGTCTTCGAGGTCGTGCAGCGGCGTCAGCGCCTGCAGCCGGTAAATCGCAATATCGCAGCAGAGCCGATTCAGCGCCGCCGGCGGATCGGAAAGCGGCAGCGTAAAACGCGCCTCTAGGTAGCTGTCAATTTCGACCGAGGCATCCGCCAGCGCCTGCGCCAGCACCGCCAGGTCCGGCCCGACCGCGGAGATATCCGAGGTGGTAAGCTGCGTCAGGTCCCGATTCGAGTATCGCGCCTGCAAGTCGGTTGTCTGTGCGTACGGCATCAGCTACGCCCCGCTCGCTCGGGATTCCTCGCGCGCGCCGGACACGCGCGGGAATGACAATGTGGGGCGACGCCCGCGCATCCCTCTGCCACCCCCGCGCGTGTGCTTGGCGCGCGCGAGGGGTCCCGGCGACCCGCCGCCATGCAATGGCCTGGCGCGCGCGAGGGGGCTCGGGTTCCCTCGACTCGCGCAGCGCTCGCTCGGGATGACGCCATGGTGGGGCGCGGGCGAGGTGCCCCGGCGCGGTCGGGCCTCCACGCGCAGAGGTTGCTGCGTGAAACCGCGCCGGGGCTTTGGGCTGTGCTAGTCACCACTTTCCTGTCTCGCCGCCGCTTATGCCAGGTACTCGGATACGACGAGCTGGGCCGAGTTGCGCCAGATGTTGGTCGTGGGAACCGTGGCAGAGGCGCCGGCGCCCGCCATGAACTCCGAGTTGAGTAGCTGGCGCGCCACCTCTTCGAGCGCCGGAGGCACCAGCAGGAACTTCGCCGTCTCGGGCGACGACCAGCTGCCAAAGGGCAACCCGGCGTCCGTCTTCACGCTGCGCATCGCGGCAATCGCCGCGCCGTAGTTGGCCGGGTTGGACAGGTCGGTGTTCGAGGCAAAAGCGAGCTGCCAGAGGCCCACGCCGACGTTGGCGCGGCCGTCCACGCCATAGCGGAAAGTATGGCGGTTGAAGACCGCCTCGTCGGTCGGCGTGTTCATCCGGGTCACCGCGTACTCGCGCCGAAGCTGAAAGATAAACGGCCGAATCGCCCGGCCGGCGTCCAGCAGGAACCAGTACGGACCGGCGCCCGTGGTCACCACGTTGGCCGTTGCCTTCTGGCGCCGCCCGGCGCCCATCGGACCCACCGGATGCTCCGCGCTGAAGAAGGTCTTGCCGTCGTAGCCGATTACCGCGTTGGCGCCGGTGGTATCGATATTCGCCACCGCGTTCTTGATCATCGTGAACAGCAGCACGTCGGGATGGACCTTGGTGTCCCATCCGAGCTGCTCGATAATCGGCTCGTAGACGCCGAACTGGTCGTCTTCGATATCGTTGCGGTCGATCTCGACCGTATCTTCCCACGCCTTGTTGACGATGGTGTATTCGTGCGCTTCGAGCGCCTGCAGGGTGCGGTCGCCGAGCCATTCCCGGAACTGCGTGGTGCGGCCGAGCCAGGGGTAGACCGTCTGGCGGGTCGAGCTGCGGGTGACCGACGCGATCTTGTCGTAGTAGCTGGGCGGCTTCTCGAACCCGCGCTGAAAGATAACGTCGAAGCCGGTGAAAAGCGCCGTCAGATTAGCTGCGGAAATTTCCATCTACCCACTCCTAGACCGCCTGCGCGGCCTGATGCCAAAAATCGACCCATACCTCGCCCGAGGGGTCGAGCTGAGCCACCCGACCGGCCACCGGCCGCGCCGGCGCCGTCGACTGGTAGCTGTAGCCGATGTAAACTGTGGCGCTGGCGGCAATCGTGGTGCCGTCGCAAAGAATCACCGCGCCGCCGGCGTAATCCACCACGTAGTCCTTGCCCTCGACGTAGGTGACCGTCGCATTGGTCGCGGCGTTCTGCACCACCACCGAGCCGGCAAGCGCCGGATGATGCCCCAGCGGTATCACCGCGCCCTGCACCGAGGCCGGCACCGTGGCCGCCGCCGGCGCCACCACCGTGTTGGCCGAGCCGTCCGACGCCGAGACCGTGTTGTCGTCAACCGCAAAGCAGGGCGCGCCCACGCTGGCCTCGGTGATGCTCCCGTCCTGGCCGTACATGAAGACGCCCCGGCGCGCGATGAGCTTCAGCGCGCCGGCCGCGCCCGAGGTCACCGGCGCCACGTTCACCGCGTCCTGGCCGGGAATCCCCGCATGCACCCGCTCGGCGCGTCCCAGCACCGAAAGCTTCGCCAGCGGCCCGGCGCCGTAGGGCTGCGCCGGCACCGCGTTGCCGTTGGCGTCGGCCGCCACCATCGAGCCCAGGTAGACGGTCGTTGCCGCCTCGACTCCAACCGCGATCTCCCGCGCCCCGTCCGCCATCTCGGGCGTGTTGCGCGAATTTGTCAGCATTGCCATTGCTCAGTTCCCCTTGCTTGCTATTCCGGGCCGCCTCAGTTGCTACTCATTCCCTCTCCCACGTCCGGGAGAGGGCGGCGCGAAGCGCCGGGTGAGGGTCAACAGAAAGTATCTCTGCCTCTCCACTTGCGTCTCACTTATTAATGAACGACATTCGCGCCGGTCCCGCCTCGCGCGCTTTCTGGTACGCCTGCGGGCTCACGCCGAGCTCCCGGCAAACCGCCAACTCGACCGCCGAAAGCCCGGCGCCGTGCTGGCCGTCCCCGGACACCTGGCGGCTGAGCGCCTCGGCGGAAAGGTCGAGGCGGGGCTGGCGCGCGATGAACTCGGCAAAGCCGCCGGCGTCCCGCGCGCAGTAGGAAATCGCCCACTCGCGCTGCGCCGGGGAGAGCCGCCCCTCGCGCACCGCCTCGTCCACCGCTCGCTGGGCCCGCTCGCGCGCCCGCTCGGCGCGCATCGCGTTCACCGTGGTCACCAGCGCGGCGATCTGCGCGTCGGCCGAATGCGCGCCGCGCTTGCGCTCGCGGTCGAGCTCGCGGTTGGCCCTGCGGCCGGCGCGCGCCTCGTCGTCGTACGCCTTGCGCTTGGACTCCTGCGCCGCCACCTCGTCGGCGTCATCGCCGTCGTCGTCATCGTGGTCGCCGCCTTCGTCTCCGGCCAGCATCCCGAACTCGCCGTCGTCGCCGCCGTCGTCGGGCTCGGGCTCCGACTCCGCCGCGGCCTCGGGCTCCGCCTCGGGCTCGGCGCCGTGCTCGGCCTCTTCGTAGGTGTTGACCAGCTCGAGCAGCGTTGCGTTCGAGGCGTCAGGGAAGACCTTCTTGAGCGACTTCAGCACCTCGGGAAGATCGAGTTCCTGGGTTGCTTGCGCGTCTGCCTTTTCTGCCATCAGCGTTGTCTCCGATGCCGCAATCGCGGTGAGATAGAGATTGGGATTGTTGGTGAGAGCGGCGCGCAGGATGCGCACCACATCGCCTTGCTCGCCCTCGACGCCGGGCTTCTTGTCGAACTGAAAGACCGGCGAGATGTACCTGTATAGCTTGGTCGAAAGCGCCTTGGCGCCCTGCGGCGTCCACTCGACGCGGCCCCAGATGGCGCCCGCGCGCACTTGCAGTTGCTTGATCCATCCGGCAGCCGGCGCCGGTCGGCCCTGCGGCGCGGCAAAATCCGTGGCGTGGTCATAGTCAACCGGAATGCCCGCCTCCATCTTGAGCGCCTGCGTCGCCTGGATGACCGCCTCCGGGTCGGCGTTGCGAAACGGACCGCGGCCGTCCCGCCCCGCAAACGTCCCCGCCGGCAGCAGCGCTACCCACTCCGGTGCCTCCCCCCGCGGCGCCTCTGTCGCGTGCGTCGCAAGCGTCGTCCGGCTGAGAGCGACGGCCGGCGCATTGGCGCGGCCGACGCTCGGGTTGTGCGCGGGCCGCGGCGAGCGATGGGCCGGTTCGGCAGGCGTTGCGGCTGCGGCGCCGCGTCCGGCGCGTCTCTGTGGCTGTTCGAAGCTTTGGGCTGGCTTGATGGTCATGAACTGGTTGGTGGCTGGGAAGGAACCTCGCATCGCACGCGATAATCCCAAGAGTGTGGGTTTTCGGTAAGGGTGAAATTTTTCAGCCGCGCGCAGGCGCAAACGGGCATGCGCTATCTGCTGTCTGCGCGGCGCGCGGCTTGTGCTCCTTGGCGCGGCGCGGCTTCGGCAAGTGAGGCGCGGCGCGGATCGAAGTTCCGCTTGGATCTCCCCTGGCGAAGTGAAAAGCAGTAGCCTTACGAGTGGTACGTCTTTACTGGCGGAGAACGCTTTTAACAGGAGGAGATCGTC
>JAEHJW020007024.1_pt1 | contig 17261 bp, 22 predicted proteins | sample 9271431 | NCBI WGS metagenome assembly JAEHJW02 | reverse complement strand
ATTCTGCAATCTTTGCCACACCCGAAGTAACGGCAGCCTGAATAAGTCCTTGGTCTAATTCTGGTGCATAACGTGAACGTCCTGATGTGATACCAAGCGCAGTAATTCCTCCTTCATAATTCTTATTCGCTAATAGTTGTTGTGTTTTGAGTATCTGAAATTGCTGATTGATAGCGTCCACTTGTGCCTGTTGAGAAGCGGTAAGCGGAAAGGTTCCGTTACGAATTGAGTTTATGCTATCTTGATAATCCGTATAGGCAGTATCAATCTTAGAATTAAGACCATTTATTTGATTCTGAAAATCAATTGTGGACTGGTCTTGTGCGGGTGTTCCTGCGGTTAGTCCCCCCGCTTGCTTTGGTATTATAAGAGTTCCAAAACCAGGAGTGTTTTCTGGATTTTGATTATATTGCGCGCCGATAGGATTTTGAGATAATTGATTTCCCTGATAATCATAGTAAGAAACATTTCCTTGCTCATCTTTTTGATAAGTAAATGGTTGTCCTGCGTTACTTGAAAGAAACGCATTTTGCGCGGCAGTGGGAATTGTTTTTTGAGGTTGTGTGAGTTGGGTTGGTTGTATAGGTTGGGTTGGTTGTTGGGTGGGAGCAGATTTTAGAATATTGAGAAGCTGAGTGTTCTGTGCAGTAGTTCCAGTATAATTCGTTATACCTGCGTTTTTCGCAAGTGTAGCTCTTGAAGCATAATCAGACGGCTTTCCCATTGACGCAAGATAATCTACTACTGAAACATTTGGCTGTGCGGTAGCCTTAGTTTGCGCCTGAGTAGTCATATCAGCCTTTGCCTGATTGAGTGTGGTTTGCGCTTGATTAAGATTATTACGTGCTAAATCTGGCGTAGACACAATAGGCGCACCAACCATAGGATTCGTTGAGGTTGGTGATTGAGTAATTGGTGAACTTCCACTTGTTATTGTTCCCGCAGATGTGTCTATTGCCATTTTATTTTCTTCTAATTAAACCTCCATTTACCAATCCATCATAAATCATATCGACTTTAACTTTTACCTGTGATACCTCCGATTGAGCATTATCTGCTTTTTCTTGCGCAACACTAGCACTCTCTTGGGCTTTAATAGCGGTAGTTTGTGCTTCTGCTGTATTCGCTCTCATAGTAGCTAAGTCGGAGCCTAGTCTATACACAACCCCGCCCAAAAGAACAAGCACTCCTACTATTGAAACTCCTATTGTTATTTGTCCTTTACGCATATTACCAATAAACTATTACTATACCTTGATTACCTGCGCTTCCCGCTCCATTTGCACCGCCGTGACCGCCATTTCCATAACTAAACCCTCCCCACAAACCACTTCCACCCTTTCCACCCAAATAAAAGGGACCAGTTAAAACGACCCCCATTGTTCCGCTATCTCCATTTATATTTATATCTCCTCCCGTTGCGCTTCCGCCGGTGCCACCATCTGCGATGCTTGCAGAAGTTCCACCAATTCCACCAGGACTTGAAATTACATATGCGCCAAATGACGATGTTGCGGTTGCAGCGCCTACCGTAACAACTACGGAACTTGTTGCGGAAACATCTATAATTTTATCTCCACGCCCACCCGCACCACCGCCGCCACCAGTATTAGACGTAGCACCACCGCCAGTGCCACCACCGCCAATAACGATTACATATATTTTTTGAACATTTGTTGGTTTCGTCCACGTAGAAGTACCAACAGTAGTAAAGTATGTGGCGTGTGTAAATCCTGCTCCTAAAACGGGAGAGGTGAATGTGGTCGTTGCGGTTCCACTAAACGAGGTCGTGGCATTAAAGCTCGCCGCTCCGTTTACGGTAGTTGTCCCGTTCACGTTTAGATTATTCAATGTAGATGTTCCCGTGTAGTTTATATCGAGAGAATAATCAGTGAAACCTTGTGAGAGTTTACCTGCGGAGTTCGTAACGGGAACGGTTGTCGTGGCGGAGGAGGTGGTGTTGAAGTATTTATTAGGAACAATAAGGTCTGCTCCTGTTGAGCCTATTTCCGTTGCATTGCCTATATTTGTAGTAGAGGCTTCCTGATAGATACCTTTTTGGATTGTTGAACCGTTAGGCGCGCCAGAGAAAGAAAGAGCATCGGCATATGTTTTGTCAATTAAATCCTTACCATTTGAAAATGTAGGTTCTGTTGTGTAGGTAATTTTGCTATCCCATGTATCTAATCCATTTACTTTTCTGTTTACAAACTCACTTTGTGGATAGTTGGTAATTGTAACGCTTGCCAATCTATTATGAGGATATGCGAGAGCAGACGAAGTTGTGTTTGGGTTGCTGTATGAAATACCTCTCGAAAGTCCAGTAACAGAAGTTGATGAAGCGGTTCCACACACATATTCAATCTGAGGAGAGTTTACGTCTAATGTAAAGCATAAATACCCCGACAATGGTGTACCATCTTTATACGCCCCACTTGCGAGAGTCATTGTGGTTGCACTTTTAGTAATTGCGGTTGCAAGAAAATCACTTACTAATGCAGGAGTTGAAGGAACAGCAGAACCCACTATTTTAGGAGCGGGAGATGAGAAACCAATAAGAGATAAGAGTCCGAAAAATGATGCTACTATTTTAGTTATCATATAGTTTAATAATAATATATTTTGTCAATCTTCTAACTTGAAACTAGTTTGATATGTTTGCGATTCTATTTGCTGACGATTTATTGCTCTTGATTCTAAAATCTTCGAAACAATAACTATTTATCTGTATATATCCACCTACAACATCAGTGGGGCTTTCTATAAAATCAGCCTCAAACTTTACTCTAATGTACTGAAATTGAGGAGTATTAAGAGGAAACTCTACCCAGAACGGAGAAGCAAACTCCGTATCTCCTCCTCCTGAAATCGTTGAGCCGATTGTGTGTGTTCCTACTGCAATGCTTAGAGATGAATTGACATAACTTCCATTACCTTTAATAACTGCGTACGGAACAAACGCCCCACCATCAAAAGCAAGCGAAACTCGAATCTTTTGCATTGGTTGAATAAGTCCATCAACTATCATTCTTCGAACTCTTTTTTGTCCTTTCCAACCTAAGTTATCAAGTTTAGAAGTCCAATAATTCGTGATATTCGCTCCGTTGTCATCAAACCCCGAAAATAGAGTATAGATATCTTTCGTAATGGGGTCGCCTGCGATAATCGTTCCAAGATAATTTTCCAAACACGAAATAGGGTAGTTTAGTTTGTCCCAAACTCCATTTACAATATTATAAAGATATACTACATCGTTGAATGTGTTTATCGTTCCATTCTTAATGCTCTTACAACCCACTAATACATATCTTCCCCACTCAAATACAACCGCCTCATCAAATTCATTTGAAGTGAGGTCTAATAGTTGAGACAAAAGTTTAGGAACAATAGTGTTTACTGCCGAAGCACCGCCAGAATATACTTCGAGCCGTCTTATTTCTGGTTTACTTGTTTTGTCGTGAAAATCTACGAAATAAATACCTAATGAACCAGGATATGCCGAATCGAGAGAGGGCGAACCCATCCTATCTCGATAAGGTAAGTTTGTTCTTCCATTTGAAGAATCATCAGTAGGAATAGAAGTCTGCCAAGTATTCTGGTCGTGAAAACAAAAGTATACATTTGAAAGAGGCTTGACTACGTTAAGCTGTCCCGAACCCGCAAATTGCTGTAAGGCATCGCCCGTTCCAGGATTTCTTGCTCCACTCGTAAATGTAGTAGAAAAATCTAATACGCCTTGTACATTAGCGTTTTCGAGAAAATAATCACACACAATACTTGCAGTATTCGTGGGAGTATTAAAGAATGTCGCTGAACAAGCGCCCGTTGCATAATTTATCGTTCCTGTTCCACCCTGAGTGGAAGCAAGGTTGCCATTCTTATCGTCTTTCAGGACCTCAGCTTTATAAATCTTTCCTCCCGATGACCATGCAGTAAAAGAAGTAGAATTGATTGAGATTGTCACATCATCAGGACTCACTCCACCAAGAGCTGATACATAACCTATTAAATTATTTATCTCGGTCATTCCTACTACACCCTGAATGATAACCGCATCGCCATAAGTAAGAGTATTTCCAGGACATCTCACCACCGCAGAGCTTGCGTTTGTAATTCCTGTAATAGAAACACCAGAATCAATCGGCGCACCAACAGAAACGAAAAATCCTGTATTCGGAGCAACAACTGCTGAAAGTATATGCGTGAATGTCTTTAAGACACCATTTCCTGTGCCAAAAACCTCTGCCTTAGTTTCTGTATAATCAGACACTAGATATTTATCAACCCAAGAAAGAAAAAGAGAAGTATAGTCTATCTGTCCGTTCAATGTATTCTTTTTCCAAAGAAACGAACGAGACTGATTAAAGTTCAAATATCCTCTAAAATCTGTAACTAGCATATCTACATAGCTACCAGGATTCGCGGTGGCTATTTTAAGCGTATTCATATACGGCGAAGATATATAAACATAACTTCCCGTAAGATTATGATAGGGTTTAATGTAGATTCTATTATTCGCCGCACTCGCAGGGATTACGTCGGTTCCGATTTCAACTCTTGAATCTGAAATTGAATCATAATAGTACAATTTTGTCCCTGTTGAGAAAAATGGTATCTCCGTACCATCGTTTTTCTTTCCTACCCCAAGTCCGCTCACCTTACCTTGTTCATTTGTAAGATTTCCAAGTGGTCTTTGTCCTCTGCGGAGCATAATTGCATCTTTGAGGTCAGTAGTAATCCAATTTAAGGAATCAGGAGAAACACCATCGGGAATACTTTCTAAATCTTTCAGTGTAGTGTTGATACCCCCCCAAGTTGAAATCTCTTTGCGGTTTATTCTACTAATGATTCTTCTCGGATTGTTGGTCGTTGGGATATAGAATTGCATAGTTATCCGTTATTATCCGTTTAGGTTGACGAATCCCTGACCTCCTACGTTTCCAAATCCAGGAGTCGATGGACTTGTCGGTTGCGGGTTGTCTAATCCTGTAATACTTGCATTCTGTAATTCATCATCCCACTTTTTCATTGAAGAATACATTATATTCATTATGTTCGTATCTCCTACTGCTTGCTGAGCATTTAATGGGTCGTAGTCTACTCCATTTTTATAGAATGCCGCAATAATCCATGCCAAGATTTTATGATATCTTTCAGGAAATACCCATGAATTAGGATATACTACACTTCCATTCACTACTGAATTAGCCGAAATCCTTACAGGTTCACTGATATAAAATTGATGTATTGTGAGACCCGTAATCTGTGCCCCACAGAGATAAATCTTATTTGTCGAATAATCACAAAAAAACTTCCATGGATTGAATTGTTCAATAAACTTCCTTGCGATAGGTACTTCTCTTAGCGGATAGACTGATTGTGGGGCGTTTGCTAATACTAATTGCACAGGATATTCTTCATACCATCTGTTAAAATCGGTAGGAAGGTTATATGCAGTAAAAATATTACTTGCAGGAAGCACGAGTTGTGAGGATTCTGATTTGCGCAAAACCATCCATGGACGCTGTCCCTCGAAATACTCTTGCGCTGTATCTAAAAGAGCATCAAACGCATCAGAATCAATGGTGTCTGATACTATCTTATTGACTAAATTGTATAATTCATCTCTTGTCATCGGTTTAATATATCACTTAGTCCAATTCTTTTTTCCTCTTTTTCGCCTTTAAGATTTACTAGCATCGCACGAGCCACATCATCAGTATTTATACTTATACCTTTTTGTTCCATTTTATTGATAGTTTCTGTGAGAAGTTTGAAAAATGCCACCATTTGCGTATTAAAATCATTTTGCATTTCATTTTTTAATTCTCCAATTTTTTTTTCTAATGCAACAACGAATGAATTGCCTAATTTTGCGGGATATTCAAGCATCTTTTTTTCCATCTCCTTACTCATTTCACTTTTTGTTTTTTCATGAAGAGTAGACACATCTTTCATTGACCTCATCGCTTCTTCGTGAGATTTTTTAAGATGAGAAAAAGAACCATTAAGAGCTTCGATTTTATTTGAGGAGTTTTTATCCGCAGACGATAGAATATTAGACACCTCAGTTCGTAAAAGCGAAACTTCTTCTGTAAGATTTTGTATTTCTTGTTTAAGTCCCTCGTGATATTTTTTGTTTTCTTCTGAAAGGGCCCCCCTGTGCTTTACATATTCTTCGAGAATGGGTTTACTCACGTCGCCCGCACCAAATCCAACGCCCCCCCAACCACTTGAACCTCCTACCATCAAATTCCAAGGTTGAATTACTCTAAAATATTCCGCTTTTGCACCATAGTTTACTGACGGAGTAGAATATCCCGCATCATCGTATACAGTAAACGTAATAACAAGAGTTCGCCCATTTCCTCCTGTATTGTCTGGTGGAGTAGTCCATTCTTTTGAAAATGCTTGATTGCCCAAAGCATCGAGATTATACGTCCCTAAAATGGAACTACTTATTAAATCTTTCACCACCGCACGAACATAATAAGTAGCCGTATCTTGAAGTTGCGGAATCTGATAGTAGAGCTTATCTTTTATGTTTGGTGCTATGTCTCTCATTATTCTTTTATTCTGTCCTTATTCCCCAACCGAAATCGTACTCGTTCCTGACGGAAGAATAGCGTATACTTGTCCATAAATGTAATTCAAACTATTCATTTCATATCTTGAATTAGAGAACACCGCAATACCCTTGCTTGCGGTCGATGAAGTGATTCCCGTTGAGGTTGAACTGATAAAAAGAAACACTGTATTTGAACCCGTGTTTGAGAATACTCTATATCCTTGCTTATCATTCGAAGAGATAAGTGTCGGTGTAGTAGAAGCAGTGAATACGCTCTGAGTAAGAGTAGCAATCATTGAAGATTGACTACCCGCAAATTCGCCTTTTGTATTATCCTTAGCCAACAGAAGACCAAGAAGAACACCTACCGCCAAGACAATTGCTAACACTAAGTATTTTTTCATATTTTAATTATATTATTTTTAATCTATCTTCTGACCAATAGCCCCCTCGTCCCTGCCCACCTTTTATTGATGGACAGAGTGAAAGGACTATTTGCAGATTGCTGGCTTTGTGGTCGTTGCTGAAAGCGTTGCTCCTGTCGCTGTAATGTATACAGGCGAAGAAGTCGCACCCGCAGAATCACCAAGTACCAAACAACCAACTCCGATGCCTGAGGTATTATTCCCAATTTTAAGCGTTGAGCTTGCGGGTTGAGAAATTGCTACTGTACCAGTTGCGGTCAAGTTTCCTGTCACAATAGTAGTGCCAGAAAGAGTTGCCGCGCCAGATTGAATCAATGTTCCAGAGTTTGTAATACCCGTTGAAATTGGAGCATTCTGCCAGATGCCATCTTTGAAGAGAAGTGTATTAGCATAACCATTTCTGATTTCACCTACTACACTGAGGCTCTCTCCAACAACCGCGCCATAGCTTGCCTTACTCCCAAGAGAACCAAGCGCAAATCCTACGATTAAAAGCGTGAGTCCTCCGAGAACAAACAAGACTTTTTTTGTATTAGTCATAGGTTTTTAATTTAGATTTGCGACTTAGTATGCGGGAGCTGTCGTGATTGCTGATGTATCCAATGCGATACTCACAATACGAGGACTCTGGTCATGGAAGACCTTAAAGCCAAGCAATGAGTGAGGAACGATATCCTTAGAAATCGTACCTGGCACGGGGATTGGCTCTCCGATAAACACATCTTTCGCAATAGCGACATCAACCATTTCAGATGTTCCTGCGATTGCATAACAGATTTTCTTCGTCCAAGAACCCGTCACTGATGTCGTGGTAGCGATAACTACTGAGTTTCCCGCTACTTTAACCGTGACCGCTGTTCCCGAAGAGGTAGCTACCGTCATCGCAAGCATCGTCTGAACGTTAGACGCAAGGTTTGCCTGAGTGAACGCTACGCTCTTGCCAGAAATTGAGGTATATGGCGAGTTGATAGCATTCTTCAAGTTTGTTGCGGTATCTGCCGCCGCTGCTTCAATCTTGAAATCACCCTCTGCTGTCGGAGTACCCGTTACACCCGTAAATGTAAGTCCTCCAAATACCAATGTATCACCGTTTGAAAGGTTTGACGCTGAAACATCATAGATACCTTTCCACGGAAGATTGTTTGAAACGAAGATATTGAATGAATCAATCATATCCATAAATCCGTTTGTCGTAACCTTATCACCTGCTGGTGTCCAGCGTGCGGACAATGAAAGGATAAGCTGAGTCCAATAGAAGTAAGGTATTACCAATACAGGCATTCTCTCGCCTCCATCTCTCTGCTTGATACCTGAAAATCTCTTTGTTGCGTTAAAACGACCCGTGAAGGCGTTCTGTGCAATCAAATTACCTTGAGCAAACGCTGAAATTGCGCGCGCATTTGTAAGTGATACAACGATACCATCGCCAGACACACCTCCGAATGTCGCATTATCAATCGTAGAACCCGCACCCGTCACGATAGCCTGCAAGATGAGACCGTCTGTATAATTGAAGATTTCATTCATACAGAATGTCGATGCCTCGTCCTGAGTATCCAAATCATCAAGGAATTTCTGCCATTCCACAATTCGGAATGCTCCGAAAGGCTTGTGGTCAATGGTCAAAACTTCCGCCGTTGATGTAAAGTTCTGCACCGTATATCCGCCTGCCGCACTCAACTCTCCAACTGCAAAACGAGAGAGATAGGAACGCGACATTGTTTGACCCTGATAGAGTCCTTGTACAATCGCCTCACGAGACAATGCTCGATACACAGGCTGACGGAATAACTGCTCCTGGTACTGTTTAGCGAATGTAACCTTATATGTATATGTATTTGCCATAGTGGCTTAGTTTTTAGTTACAATCTAAGCCAAAAAGAACTATATGAATCGAATCTTGCCACTTTTCCGAGCATCTGACATTCTTTTTGCCGTTCTTTGTTCCTGATACTTAGCTAACTTTTCAGGAGACATATTAGGCGAAAGAAAATCAATCTCTTCATCTTCATCGGTTTCATTTGCTACATTCTTGCCTTTCTCGAATGATTTAGTATTCGGAACGGTTTTGAGAATGGTATCAAACTTATCCTGATTCTTTGAAAGTAGATACTCTAATTCGTAGCCAACAAGAACATCCTCACCATTTACTTTCACAAGCTTGCCTCCTTTATCAGAATGCGCAATCTCACTCATTAAATCATATGCTTCCTGTTTCATTTCAGAAGTAGCATTTGGATATTTCTTGTCTAAGATAGGAACAAACTCATTCCATTCACCCTTAAATGACTGAACGGCTTTTGTTTCTTCTTTATCTTTCTGAAAATCATCAAGGAGTTTTAATTTCTCTTTGACTTCATCGGGAAGGTCTGCTTTCTGTTGTGGGGAAAGCGCCTTAGCTTTCGCGAGAATTACTTTACTAAATTGTTTAAGAAATGCTTTTTGACCCTCATCGATTTCTACATCTTTGAGCTGGTCTATTACATCGTCAACAACTTCATCAAGATTCTCAGCGACGACTTCGGTGTTCTTCGGAGATGGCTTTTTCAGTTTTTCGATTTCACTGATTGCCTCATCAAGTTTAGATTGAAGTTCGCGTCTTTGACGTTTCTCTTCTAAATGCCTTGATAATGGCACGGTCTTTTTGGTCGACTTCTGACTTTCGGGGTCATCGTCTTCGTCTTCCTCACCATTTTTATCCTCATCAACCTCTTCGGCTGACTTTTTATTGGACTCTTTTGGTTTCTCAGACGCATTTGGTTTTTCGAGGTTTTCCTCCTCTGCTTCTACTTCGAGGGGAGTAGCATCAATCCCTAACGCTCTTATTGCCTCTTCGTGGCGTGCATCGCGTTCTTGCACTTTAATGTCTTGTGCTGACATAAAGCCCGTTTTTTACAAGGTCTTCGTGCCTTGTAGTCTTTTCCCTCGACTAAGAGGAAATATCGGTTTGAGGTCGGATACACCTGAGTTTCGATTAAGAAACTTATCGGATAGCCAATTTCTTGGCTAGCCTGAAATGTCTTAATCTAATACCACTCCGCCACACTTCTGCGCATACGCTCTTGCTGCACTCTTTGGGTCTTCGTGAACAGAGCTTGAAAAAGTAATTACTGAGCCGTTTAAGGTTTTTACACCAATAACAAGCGGTACTTTTACTTCTACCTCGACTTCTTTCTCGACATCTTTCTCTATCAAATCAATTTTTTTATCAGTTTTTGTCATTCTATATTCTCTTATATTCTTTTATATTTCTTCGACTTTTTTGGTAATTTCTTTTTTGGTGTAGAGGCAAAATCACTAAGCTGTTGTTTGCTCATACTGAGAATTCCTCTATTTCTTTTATAAAGCTTCTGGGGTTCGTGTTCAGCAATAGCCATTACTGCCTGTTGTGCTTTTGATACTGCGGGCATATTAGGTTCTTTTATAAACTTTTTTCTCGTCCTTTGATTCCTTATCTTCCATGTCCTTAGATTCGTTCATTTCATCTTCTTCTTTTGGTTCTTTTTGCTCGTCTTCTAAATCTTCTACTTCGTGGACAGCGAGAATATCAAAACTCAATCTTCCTGTGCTACCTTTTTCGTTCTGGTGCATATCGTTTTCCCATAATTTACATTCGAGTTCGATGTAATAAGTAGTTCCAGGCTCACATTCGTCTGGTTCTGGGAAGTTTTCTCGTGGAATTACTAATTGAGGAAACTTGCGCGGCTTCCAATCAGACTCCATCATCATTTTTTCGCTCTTTGGTTTTATTCTTTTTACCATTTTATCCATAGTATAATTATGCAATATTAGTTTACTCTTCTAACTTCCTCTTAATCCTCGTAGAGAGCTATCGACCTCCGCCTCTAATATTTCTAGGTCCTTTTTTGGATTAGTACCCAATACTCTCATATACAATTCGTGGGCTTCTCTGATGAGAATAAGCGTATTTCTTTCTTCCACTGAGAGATTCTTTTCGAATAAGAGTCTTTTGTTGATTCTTACTATTTCACTAGAAGAAACGTCTTTGAGTCTCTGAGTCTCTGGAAACTTAGCAAACTCTTCTGAAATACGAATATTTTCTAATTGTCTTTCCCAACTACGAATTATATCAGTATTCTCTTGTGAATCATCTGACAATTCCGCCGCTCTGAATATTTTTGTTTCTATATTATCGTTCATTGTGTGATTTGGGGTGCATTAGGCATTGTATTAGGCATTTGAGATGGCATCTGCTGAGGCATCTGTTGGGGTTCTTGTGTGGGTTGTGCGTTTTGTTCTGCCGCCATTTGCATACTCTTTTCCTGTTGTTTTCTACGCATATTTCCTTCTACAATAGCCTTGTGGCGGTCAATATAGTCTAAGAATTGTTTCATTTTTTTCTTGACATTCTTATCTTCTAAGTGAGTCTCAACGTAATCTATAATCCTGTTCAAGAAATAAGTATCTGCCTGATAGTTTAATTGTGGAACCCTGCCCATCATGATATCCTGTACGGCTTCGGAAGAAATAGAAACACTATCTTTGGTGGTCTGAGCAGTGGTATCTAAAAGTAAGGCGATTTCTGTTTCTGTATATCCTCCTATATCGCGAGCGATGTATTCGTCTCTTACTCGTCCGTTGATATTAGGACTCATCATAAGCATATTGAGAGCTTTTTCACGGCTCTGTTTTGCCATTTCGTTTTTCTGGTTCGTTTGAGACTGAGACACTACGGTAATCTCAAAATCTCTTTCGAAGTGCAAATCGATTCGCTTTAACAAATCCCACTTATCACCCTCTTCACCAAAAAGCTTGATTGGTAGTGGTTCCCTAAGATAATCTTTTAAGCCAGCAAAAACCTTGTATCCCAATTGGACCATTGCTTCTTGAATAGGCTGCGCAGCAAATGAAAGTCTTTTACCGATATTACTCTGCTCAACATACGTCACACCAACCTTTTTAGTCACGGGTTGTGGTGCGCCTTGTAATAGGTCGTTTATTCCTGTGCTTGTTCCTACTTCACCCTTGACCCAATTTATCAAATCAACTGTACCTGTAATCTCAGGACTCTTAAACTCAAAAATACCATCGGCGATTCTTCGCGTTCCATTCTGGGTGTCAGCGGGAACGAGTTTACTGCGTCCAATCTGCGCTTCGTAGAGTTTCTGAGGATTCGTGAACATATCCTTGTCATAGGCTCTTGCGCCCGAGTTTCTAAGTCTACGATTTTCTTGTTCCTCATTAAAGAGGTCGTTGATTGAAACAGCGTGTGGATAAAGGTCATCAGCATAACTCTTAGAAGCAAAGTTTTCACTATCTTCGTGCGTAGCAAATGAAAACCACGGCAATAATTCTGAGGAATTGAGGTCTGCAAGTTTAGCGAATCGAATAGACTTACGAGTAAAATACTCAAAAAGGTTATACCATCTCTTTCCCTCATATTCAGAAACAATTTCTATAAATCTAAGCGTAGGTTCTCCTACCGTTTCTTCGTTTGCGTCTATTCCCAATGGCTTAAACCTTGCCTCTTCTTCAAAAGTTAAAGAGCCTCTTGATTGGAATCCGTCTGGTTTCAAACTTAGGCAATAATCAACCGCTTCTTTATCATAAATACCTCCCAATACACCCTTTAAGAGTTGGGACTTCGTGAGCCAAATATCATCCTGTCCGAAAAAGTTATGATTCTCGATATTATATCCTCCTCGCGTTTGAAAGATTGCGTGTTCAAAAGTCACGTTTTCAAGTTGAGAATGGAACTTATTGTCTAGATTAAAAGGAACGTATTTACCTATTCCCACACCAGTAAACGCCGCTTCTTTACGCATTGAGCGAAATACTTTATCCCATTGTCCGCCTGGCATTTGGGAATCAGAAAGTTTTTGGACTGCCGCGCTTGCTTTTCTCGCTGCCCTCCAATCTGCGGGGTCAGTCTCCTGAAACTTGATAGTCACAGTGTCATTCAAAGAAGCTAATAAAGTATCAATCATACCTGAAAAGATTGGCAATGGAGCGTCATAACGAACCCTTAACTGTCTTTCTGGGTTTACATTATAAAGCTGACGATATTTTGCTATCTTTTTTACTCGTCTTCGCTTAGAAAGTACACAAGATTCAAATTGCCTTACATTTATTTCGGTAAGTTTTTCCGCAAGTTTATTCATTACTATAACTATACCTTAGTAATGCAATCTTCTAACCGATTTTAACCATTTACCACATAATCCTTTCGTGTAAAACACGAGCCACACATTTTACTCTCAGGTAAGAACTTTGAAAGTGCTGACTTAGGAAGCCCACAAATTAAACATCGTTGTTCGTATTGGCTTAGTCTGCCTTTTTCAGTACGCCAATGTCCACAAAAAGGACACTGAGCATACTCTAAAATCAAATCTCTACGTTCTGGTTTAGAATAGGCGTGCCCTACTTCGTAAATATCTCTACATAATTCACAACGTATATTCATTCTTGAAATTCTTCGAACTCTCTTAATTCTGCCGGCGGTTCTTGCCAAACTTCGGATAATGGCTGGACCATATCTTTTGCATATAATTTCATTTCTTCTGGGGTTGCGTTAGGAATAAACTGCCCCTCAAACTCTCGCGTTTCTTCAATTGGTGGAGTCCATTTATCTTCTTTATCTTTTGGCTTGGCACTGTCTTTCATCTGCCACGCAATACACGCCGCGATAAGAATGTCGAAGTGTCTCGTAGTAAGACGTGGGTCTATTTCTCTATCCATCAAATCATCTCTTGTATAAGACTTACATTCGTTGATAAGGTTGAGGTCATTTAATTCAATAAGCCCATCCTCTACCGCCTTAGCGAATGAAAACAACATCTTAGGCTTCGTAAGAGCATTCGTATTCCAGCCATATTCCATTGACTGCACGCCTTGTCGATTGCTCGTCTTGGTATCATCTCTTTGAGTGATATAGAGCTTTTTAAGAGGATAAATCTGCTTCAATCTGCCTATAACAGAATCGTATTTATTATTCTCTGGGGCAATGAGACATTCACCGAATCGTTCACCTTGTCGCGCAAGTTCATCGCCAAACACTTCTGGTTTTATTTCGTTATCTGCATAAGTAGCCACAACCTGCGCGGGAAAGGTCGAGAAATCTATTATTACGCTTGTTGAGCTATCTAGTCCTACACCTCCTGCGGTATCAGCACCTAATGAATAAGAATGAGAAGGATTGTACTTTTTGAAAACCCTTTGTCCTGCTATTTCTTTAATAGGCGGAATAGCGGTCTGTTTATCAAGTGAGTATCTATCAAATAACACATCCTTACCTGCGGCGGGCTGTCCTAAATATTCCCCTTCGAAATCGTCTGTATTCTGTAAAGATATAATATCTTCAACTGAATACTTATCCTGCCACGTTGGTATTTTGTTTTCGTCCCAAATAGGGGTATTCATTATCACATTCAACGAATCCTTTTTGAGTATAAGTTTGTGAACATTGCCTCTTTCAGAGAGATAATTACAAAGATACAAAGAGCCTCCATCCTTTGAAAGTCCGTTACGCGCCTCTTCCATGTTGTCCCATATCATCTTTGTTGTAACCGCAGAACGGAGCGAGACACGAGTCTCAAAATCGTCGTACAAGATAAAATCAGGTCGTGATTCATCTTGAATCTGTCCTCTTTGCGAACTTCCCACAGTGTCAGAAGTCAATTTAATACCAGTCGCAGTGGTAAACGAAGACATTGTTTCCTCTCTTTTGGTGTCAGTCTTGGCGAATATTTGAGGATACAGAGCCTTTATACGTGGGTCGATAAGTAAGTTATAAATATCCGTCACTACTTGTTTAGAATTGCTTCCATCTTGTGAAAGGACTTTGATGTATTTCTTGCGGTGTAAAAGGTCATTTGCGATACAAAATGCTATGAATAACTTAGTCCTTGTAGTCTTTGCACATCCTCTAAAACCTGCGTTGGTAAATGACTTCAATAAGCCCAAATATACTCTTGCGATATTTTTATCCATTTCCTTATGAAATGGAGCGTCTTTATTGTTAAAGAATCGAGGAAAAAAGTATCTTTCCCATAGATTAAACTTTAATACTAATTCATCAAGAGAAATAGTATCAAAAGTAAATAATGCTAATAATTCCTCAGGAATCTCATCACTGAGTATCTGTTTAATCGTCTTTGTCTCCATTCTCTACTAGGTAGATTTCGATAGACTTTTTAATCTTTTCTTTTACTTCTTCACTAGGGGTGATAGATACATTCGCATTCATATCGACAGTCTGAGGGGCTTTACCGAATAACTGTTCGATAACCATTCTCAAAATGTCAGGCTTGGTTTTACACTGTTCTTTTGCGCGAGCTACTACTTCTAAGATTTCTTTCTCAGTAAAGTAATCCCTAAATACAGGGCGATTGGTGCTTCCTTTTGGTCTTCCGTTTTTATTTCCTGATTGTCCCTTTACAAACATTGTTTTTTCTTGTATTTAACAAAATAGATTTATTCTAATTCTTTAATAAGATTCTCAATTACTTCTTTTGAAACAAGAGCCTCTTCGAGGTGTTCATTACTTTTTTCTAATGCTTCCTTAGCAGTAATTTGATGAAATCCCTTACTCTCTCCAAACTGTCCCACCTCTTCGGTTTTAATAACTCTCTTTTTATCCATCTTAGAAAGCACAGCAATAGATAGTTCCGCTTCCGCAATACTCATATATACCTTTTCAAGTTCCCCCTCATAATGAGCTTTTTTGATTTCGTTTATTGTTTTCATAGTGTTTTTAGTTGTTTTTTATATCTTTTTTATATCTTTGGCAAGGCGAGATATTTTTTTGCTTTTAATTCATCGTTTTCTTCCACGCGGCGGACTATTTCATTCATTAAAGCGTTTGCCATATTCATTTTTACAGCTTTTCGGTCTTTTGGATTGATGGGGACTGAGATTCCTATATACATTTTACTCGGCACAAGTCTTAGCATTACTGTTCCATTTTCTAGCTTGTGCCAGACAAAATAATCTAATATAGTGTTTTTTATTTCTTCCGTTAAAGTGTCCTTGTCTCCGTGTTCAAGATAAAGAAACTTATTGGGGAGTTTTCCTTTAACCTTCTTAGGCATTTTTTGTTTTGATGTAAAAGTTTTATTCATTAGTTTAATTATACAATAATTTATAATTAAAAGCAAAAGCGTCCCCTATATTTTAGGGAACGTCTTTTGCATTATTTAATATCGTTCGCAATAAGCTTATTTACCGCACTCTCAAACGTAGAGAATCCTGCTGTAAAGAGCCAAAACTTCTGCGTAGATGTGTAAACGGGGGACTGCGGAGGAATATATGCCGGTCCGCGAGGCGCGATGAACGTATTCATATCCATTGCTATCTGTGCTCTCCAAAGAACCGCTTGCGTATCTCTCCACTCTAAAAGCGAATGCATTTCGTCATTTGACATTGCGAATGCGGTCGGCGCGAACATTGCTGTTGCGACTATCATTCCAATAATTAGTTTTTTCATTTTGTTTATTATACTTTATTTTGTTGATTTATACAAGTCTTTTCGACCTTTTTCATAAGATTCATATCCTCATAATGGGCAGTTTTTCTTCTTCATATTTATTTTCATATTATATTTTCCTTTTTTCTTCTCGGCTAAATCTTTCAAGGTTTTTAATCATATTTCTAACACGAGCACGAATTGTTGTTGTTTCAGTAATAATGGGTACTCGTTTTCTAAAATCTGACAAGATGGCTTTCAATACTCTTAATTCCTCTATACCAAACGAAAAGGTATATATCTCTATATCTTTATCTACACCAGAAGGTCTTTTAGATTCGTATCTCATATCGTTTCAAAGTAATCATCTATTGTTTTGCCCCCAACCTTTTGTACTGCTTCTTTGGTTTTCATAGGACTTTTTATAATACTTTTTCACTTCTCGCGTGAAGTGGAGTAATGCTTCATCGAAAGTTGCGCCGTGAGAATCTAATCGTATGTCGTGTTCGCGTCCAAGATTCCAATTCTTCCCGCTTTCAATCCAATACTCTATCTTAGTATTTTTCTTTTTATCATCGTCAATTCTTTTCGTTTTTGGATTGAACTTCACTATTGAAACACTCAGGTTACGAATCGCCCAATCATGATTATTAGCAAGCCACCAATATGCTTTATATGCTTTTTCTTTCATATCCTTTTCTTCTTTATCTCCTCACGGACAAGTGAGGGGGGGGTAGTTTTCTTTCTTAATCAAATATCTTCCTCTCGCGATAAAGGCATTTTCTTTTGCTTTGTCGTGATTTTTTAATGCAATTCTAAACATTTCCGCCATCCATAAACAGAG
>JAEHJW020002268.1_pt1 | contig 17282 bp, 20 predicted proteins | sample 9271431 | NCBI WGS metagenome assembly JAEHJW02 | reverse complement strand
TCATCACTATTAACCTTCTCTATCAACTTACTTATATAATGAACAGAATCCGATGGAGTATCCACATGAACAATTTGAACATCCCATTGTTTTGTTATTATAGCCAATGTTGAATAATATCTCCCAGTATATCTCGCGGCTATTCCACCTTTATTAAGCTTACCTTTACCTTTATTGCTGATAACCTGCCATACACTACCTTCAATCAAAAGTACTTTCTTATAACCAATGTACTTCTCTAATCCCCGCAGTTGCTTCCAAATACGATTATCATCCAAACTATTAAAGAGATCAAAAATATTCTTCCTCTCGATAACCACCGATGGTTTACCAAGAATAATATAATCCCCATAGTTCAATGTATCCAATCTATATGGAATACTCTTCTTATTTAACAACGTTAACACTCTTTGCGGCTCTCTTGAATCAACTATCAATGATGCACTCATATACCTTTTTCCTCCTTATCACATATATCCTTATACAAACAATACTTACAATACCACGTAACATTCTTTGGCGGTAATGTATCTGTTTTTAAACCCTCTGAAACTTTACTAACTAAATCAAACATTTCTTTCCGAGTTTGATTAAGCATCTCATCAGTAAAATCAACCAAATATACTTTATTTCGCGGATTAGTTTTATAATCAACTATTGGCATAGAATAGAGTATCCCAATCTTATCCACCTTTATACCTTTAATATCATTCAACATAACAGCGTAAATTTGAATCTGTTTAAGATAATGATCCCGAATCATATTCGGTATATAACCAACAAACTTTTTATCAATCAAAATTTTTTTACCATCAATCTCAAATATTTCATCAATCGTACCAGTAACATTCTCCCCATAAATCAACCAAGATAACGGTGTTTCGTGATACTCTGTTAAAGGCGTTTCATGCAATTTCGTTCCTATCCACATCCTAAACAATCCCTCCGGATCAGCCGTTAATGGTACTTGCTTAACCTTCTTCCTCTCATACCATACTTTTCTTGCACAATCATAAACTAAAGAAGTAACATGAATAGTATCCGCTCTATAATTACTATCCATCCACTCCCCAACTTTATTTACAAACTGTTCTATTATTTTATCTTCCTCACTCATTTAACCCACACCGTATTGGCATCCTTCCCCCTTATAAACGCTTCCTCCGCTTTATCAACAGCATCCTTATCCAACCCAGCAACAAATCTATAATAATCCTGCGCGGGTACTGCACCATCTACTCCTTTAAGAATTATAAAGTTGATTATATCCATAACAACCGAAACTTCACTACTCTTTAAAGGAATATACCTTCTCACCATAAATTGATAACCACCACCAAATCGAGAATCTTCTTTTACCTTAACTCCGGAAAAGATAAAAATATCATAATTGCGGAATACATCCATCTGATTCTCATCCACCACTAAAAACGCTGGAATACTATCCGTATTATCAACCAACTGTATAGCCTTAGCATCTTTAGTTACCATCTTACCACCATGTTCAGGATCATTACACACCTTCTTATTACAAACCGCACACGATTTAAAGATTGTATCCCTAATCTCGTGTTGCACCATTGCAATTATTATACTCGGAACATTCTCCTCCAACGAAGCAATCTCCGTATATGATCCCTGCATCCTACTCTTTATCACTGGCTTCTCTTTTAGAACTTTCGCCTTGTATAATTTTATGAGCAAATCCTCATTCGTTATAAATGGCGCGTTCACTTTACCCCAATCCTTTACCATTTTCATATCCATATTTCTTCACCTCTTAATTCGCTTCTATTATATAATGAATAGGAATCGACTTTCCTCCATCCCATTCCTCTACCTTTATATACAAACTCATTTAACCTATCTAAATCGCGCAAGGTTAAATCTTTTTTCCATTTTTGATATTCTAATCCTAACACCCTTAAATCATCTCGCTACGTTTGTTATAACACGTCATTATTTATCTTCCTCCCGATCCTACAAATTTATCCAACCCACCATATATTTCCCTATAATGATTTTCCCCCAAAGGTTCTAACACCGTGATATAATTTCCAAGAACAGCTAATATTCTACCGATAGGCGCTTCGATTTGCTTCTTAAAATACCAATCATAATCAATCTTATCCTTATAAAGATTAGGATTATCATCCTCACTCACAAAAATATAATTATGTTTCTCCCCAATCAACCATCGAACACCCACTAACTTTTCTTTATAATTAGAAAATACATAAACTTTCTTTTTAGCTCCCTGCAACATAATCTCCTTTTCTTCCGGTTTATAACCAGCTAACTCCAATACCTTTACACTAGCAGTTTTTACCTTATATGTTTTCTGCAAATCAACAACCTTACTAAATAAAAACTTTTCCGCAGAAAGAGATGGCAATGTTAAACGAACCTTTTTTAAATAATCCTCCACAAAATTCCTATCCTTATCATCCCTCAACAAAAATAACAATACCTGCTCTTCTACCTCCTTTGCTAAATCAGTCCAATCATTTCGTACCATTTCCAACCCAACCGGAACTAACTCCCCCTCCTCTGTAAACCCGGCATATCTCTTCTTTGAACCTTTATCACTCTTTAAATTCTTCATCATCAATATTTTCTTGAATGGTTTTTCTATCTTTACCGTATAAGGATAAATCTCTTTATTAACTATATTCTCCAAAAAAGCAACCTTATCTTTCGGGATATCAACTATCAATACAGAATCGGTATCAGAATACGGCGCTCTATAACCATACTTAATAACAACATCCCGCAATCTTTGAAGTGTTGCTCTCGCTCTTTCAGTTATAAAATTCGGAATATCCCATTCATAAAATCTAAAATAAATATTCCCAACCGCTCCATACAAAGAATTTGCAAATATTTTAAACATTTTCTGAAATACATCATACTTTGTTTCTTTAGTTTCATCATACAATTTGCGGAATTTTTTTCTCTCATCCAAAAAATACGTAACAAATTCTTTCATAACATCCCATATAATTCCACCCTTTAATCCTGTATATCTTTCATTTAAAATAATATTCGGGTACAAACTACTGAAATCAAGAAACACTGAATTACTAAATATTCCATATTCCTCACTAATAACCGTTCCTCCCCTAAATGCTTTTTTTGTTCCGGTATTAGTAGATGCCAACACCACATCAGTATTATGATACTTCTTCAATAATAAATTATCAAACATTCTAACTGCACTAACCTGATCAATCTTAACTCCTGTTGTATTAGCTGCCATACAATTTAAAGAAAGAATCCCCGTTGTTTCTACAATATCCCGTAGAACCTCAACATCCCTCTTATTGTATTCAACCAACTCATCCATCCCAACCTCATTAAAAGATTTAGTTAATTCTAACTTACCAGCTAAACCTTGCTCCTTTGCCGCTTTATCCAATCCAATCAGTTGTTTTTGTAAATAAGTACTATACATTACCATAGCATCTAATTGAAGAACATGTCTAAACCATAATTCTTGCGGTTCATCCCCTTTAAGATAATCCATTATCCTCCCATAGTCGTAACCCCAACCATTCCACGCCAATAAAATAGTTATTCGGTTATCATAAATGTAATTAAAAAAATCCTTAACTTCATAAAACGGAATATACTCTTTCTTAATCGAATCAATTAAACCTATTAAATTTATTGAACCATTTTTTTCTTCAATATCAATATAAGCATATTTTGTTGGTTGAGCTACCCATTCTATTATACCATCCGCACCCAATCTTCTTTCTAAATAAGGAACATCAGATTCGGCGGTAATCTTACAATGCCTTAATAACCCTCTAATAACGTAAGGATTATAAACCTCTACCTTATACATTTCCCTCTCAGTTATACTCGAAGATTCCATTAACTTAACTTTCATCTTCGTAGTTTTTATAACCCCATCTTTCCCCATTAAATCAACATCAGAATAAAAATAGGGATACTCCATCGCATATAGTTCAGATAAAACTATCGAACCATCATCCTTTAACAATCGTAATTCATTCCCCTCATACCATCCATTCACTACATCTTTAATCATTTAAACTTCTCCATATAAACCATAATGTTCGGATAAAATACACACTCCCTCTTATTCGCAAAAGGGCATATCTCTCCCGAAACATTCACACAATTAAACGGCTTAAAATTTCTATCCTTTAAATAAGCAACCTGATATCCCGAAATCGATTCCGAAAAATCATTCGCTGATCTTAAAGTATCCCACAGTAAATCTTCCCTCCCAATTTGTAAAAGAAACGCAGCAAAATGCAATCTCTCCCTATGATTCAACTCCCCAGTCATTTTCAAATTCATAATAGATTGCTCAATACATGGCGGATACTCACCCTTCCATTTACCCTCTATCACTTTCATATCTTTCTTAATAAAAGAAACTGGCTCAACGTGAAAAATTTTAATACCCAAATCAAACGTTGGAATACTATTAACACTCCTATTCATCATCATTCCCATATCATCATTAATATTAAACCTAACAACTGTATTACCGCTTTTACTACTTTTTGTAAACGGTACTTTCGATACCCTCCTCACATCACCAACTGTTGCGGGATCAACCAAATCATCTACCCCGTTATCCTTAATCCACTTCTTCATAGTAGCTTTATAAACATCCTTTCCTTTAATTAAAGAATCCAAATCCACAAACGCGGCTATCCCAACACCACTAAAATAAACTCTACTCAAATTAACCGCTTTTCTAATCTTCTCAAACTTACTCCACGCTTCTTTCGTTCCACCCTCTTTACCATCTATATCCAAATAAAAGGTATCAAAATTTTCATAAAAAACCTGATCAAGAGAAAAGATAGATACATAATCATCCACCCCTTTCCATTCGGATTCTAGATCAATTTTATTATACATCACCTTTCTAAACTTTGTTTCTCGCGGAAATTCTTTTCCTCTGCACCACAATGAATATTCTTTCCAAAAAATATCGCTCATCATTCACGATCCCTTTAACATCTCTTCCAAATCGGTTTCTGTTATATCAATATATCCATTATCCGTAACCTTAATCCAGCGGAATAATTCCCAATCTTTCGCAATAGAAGTACGCACCGCTATAATCTTACGAACATCTGAAAGAACCTTTTTCTTTTCAACCTCAAAATCAATTATATACTTTGAATAATACTTTATTGTATTCCCCCCTCTCAAACTACCAACTTGTACATAAGGATTCGTGGGATTCTTACTTGAATGATTACTCAAAATTGAAAATGCACCCGTTTGTTCCATCACTTTCATTAACCCCAAAATTATATAACTAGATGCATCCGATCTCGCTCCAAAATTCTGAACAGATGTACCAAACTGCAATTTGAGCGGTGATGTAAAACTATCTACAATAATAGCAAACTTTCCTCTCTTTCTACCAATCACTTCATAAATATTATCCTCATCCTTTTTTGTAAACCCAACTATATCGGCGGTAATCTTATCACCATATTTCACATTAATATCCATCCCAAGATATTTAGCTAAATCTTCCACCATCAAACATCGGCGGTATGTAAAGTTACTGTAATCAGTTATACCATATTTAGCTTCAAACTTAGATTTAAAAGAGTTAAACAATCCATCAAATCCCCCTTCCGTATCAATCCAAATAACCCTATATTTATTCGCGAGCAAATTAAACATTTCCTCAATCATATAAAGAGATTTACCAACACTCGGAAAACCATACAATGAATATACTTCTTTCTCCTTAAAACCTCCACCAATCAAATCATTAATCCCTTTCAAATAACTACTAACCATAATCATAACTCCTCTAATTTATCTTCATTTTCGCTAACATATTTAATATGTTTGCACATTCTATTTCTAAATAAAAAATCTTCACATGTACAAAACCAATTACTATTTTCATCTTTTGTAACCATGTGATTATTAATTTTAAAAAATTTAAAGTTGGAATAAGATATAAAAGCTCACTCCAATGAATAATACGTTTTTCCCCTTTTATTTACTCTTGCAACAATCTTCGCTTTAAGAGATGAATCTTTCAGTTTATCTTCGATATCCTTTACTTGATTCATAAGAATAGTACTACCCGTTCTTATAACTCCCTTATCACTGTAAATCAGAAGAACGGGATCATCGTTATAACTACTCCATTCAAACTTCTGAATAACCAATGGTTTATCCAGAATCGTTTGTATGGGAGTAAACATTTTCCCATCACCTGAGTTACTTTTCTTCGGCGCAAGTTCTTTGTATTCAACAAATTTTTCTGTCATTTTTCCTCATCCCTCTAATCGATTTCTAATATAAAAGGAATATGATTAACTGTTAGTCGCGGTAACTGTATTCATTAAACTCCATAAATCCTGATGCATATTAACCAACGTTAACATTAATCCAGAAGATGTTATAGTATATTTACTTAAGAAAAGATTATGCCACTCTGTATTATCCGAAAACACTATAGTAAATCTATTAGGATACCCCAAATTTAAAAGGGATTGTTGTGTAAATCCCGCTCCCGAAACATTCAAACTCTTCAAATTAAACCACGTACTCGCGGATAAAAATCCCTGCTGATTATTATTCCCCAATATAACCAAACCCTGTTTAGCTAAAGTAGATGCAAACCCAAGAGGAGAAGAAGGAGATACCCCACCCGTACTCGTTATTAAATTACTCCACTCAATCCCGGCTAAATATAACCAATTATACACCAAACTCTTACTGGTAATCTGACCTGTTATTGACGCAGCGGTTGCAACTGATGTTGTTAATTTACTGGCATTTGTACTAGTGTAATCATTCGCGGTAACGTATATTTGATTATAACCATAATTAACATCATTCTTTTTTCGCGGTATCCAGTTATTATTATTCTCTTTTAATACTGTTGTAGTAGTACTATATATTGGTGATAACACAACTGAATTAGTTAAAGTAGTACCAAACTTATAACCAAGTAAATTAGATAATTGCATTAATGAAAAATACGGCGATATAGTATTATTTAATTTATAACCAAAACCTTCATAAGTAGATGTTGGTAAAGAAAACGCGGTACTCGTAGATGCAAATATATTACTTATCATTGTACCAAAATTAACTGTACTACTTCTATTATTATTTCCCAATGAAATATCTTTTCTTACGGCGGTTAAATAATACAATTTATCATAAGCAGTTAAATCATACTCATTAGTATTCTTCTTTTTGATATTTTCTATACTACCTGTAAATACTAAATTACCTAAATACCAAAAAGTAACTTTATCTCCTTTATTAATACTATAAGTAGTTGTATTATTAACAGTACTTGTAATCATATCATGCGGGGTTAAAGCAAAATCTAACTCTCCGGCGGAATATATCGATCTCTCACAAGTAATATTAAATGGTGCATCTAACTTTTTATCATTTACTAAAACTGTAAATCTATAAGAAGAATTATAACTACTTGTTACATAATAAGTTCTAACAGGAAAAGTTATTACCCATCCAGTTGAATCAGTAAATGTATATTGAAAAAACCATTGTAATCCCGCTGTTACACTATTCGGAAATACAGTTGATGTTACTGAATTAACCGAAATTACTTTACTATAAGTTGATGTACTATTAATAATATAAGTTGTTGTTACATGTGTATCAGTTGTACTCGGCATTACTGTTGTACTCTTTGGTGCGCTAGTTACTTTACTAGAAAAATCTCCAACCAATTTAGCTTTATCAGTTGAAGTCGCGGGTGCAATATTTTGAAATGTTAATAAATAACTTAATGCATTACTTATTCCCGCTGCGGTAGTAGTTAAACCAACTGGTGTTATACTCGCTATTGTATTTCGTGTTGGTATAGTTGCTTCTCCTTTCCACTCCGGATATGAAACATCACCAGATTTATAAATAAATTTATGCAACTTCACTGTATAAGTACCCGCTATTAAGTGAACATCTGATACAACAACTGTTGATGTATAAGCACTCAACCCATTTCCAACTACAAAAGTAATAGTTTCATAAGTAGTATAATTCGTACTTGAAATTACTGAAACAGTACTCGTTACATCGAGGGTTGTAGTTGAATTAATAGTTGCAGTAAGATAAACAGTACTTCCAATACTTAATTTTGCCGATGCACTCCCCGTAGTAGAAGATGCTACTGTACTTGCAATAATAGTAGTAGTACTCACGTAACTTCCTCTCCAATCATTACTCTCAAACTACACTCCCACAAAATCTGACCGGGTTGTTCCTTTATATCCAAACCAGCCACAACCCCATTTAATATCATATCCGTTGTTGTAACCCCATTAAAACTATACCTATTAGAGATAGAATCATTCGCACCATTAATACTACTCCCCCATTGAGCCGTTATATTAAGAGCATAATTAGCACTCGGATTCGCGCTACTAAAAAACTGCATCAACGCTGCAACATCATTAACCGAAATTGTTTTCCACTGAACAGATAATTCTATATTCGCACCACCCAAATTTAATATCAGCGGAAAATCTATTGTTGGTATTGGCATCGTAGTTAACGGTATAGTATTCCTAAAACTTATATGAGTATCTAACTGAAACTGATAATAAGGTCGGTGTGTTGTAGTAACTCCTGCCTTAGCAGAATCATACACACTATTATAATACGGTGATGTACTCGCTAACTGTATATCCGTTCTAACAATATAAGGATAATTCATTAACTCCACCTCAAACTCTTCCCAGTTCTATTCTCAATCTGCCGCATTATCTCCTCCGCTAAATTTTTCGCACTCGATGAATCCATCCCATTAATGTGTATATGAATCTCATTATTAATATTTCCCTGCTGTGATCTCCCCGCGGGTATTACCGTTTCTCCCCTATGTACAACCGCCAATCCAGATGATACTATACTCCCTCCACTATCTAAAGATGCAATCCCTTTCATAATCCCGCCAAAAAAGTTACTCACCCCACCACCAAAATTAGCTAATCCACTAACCGCTTTTACAATCAAATTTACAGGAACTAAAAGAGTTTTAATAGCACTATAAATAGCACTTAAAATTGGATGGAATACACCTGTTAAGTAACCATAAGCAGAACTAAAGAATCTAACTGCTCCCCTAACTAAATCCCGAATGAACGCAATAATATCTTTAATACTGGTTACTATATTTATAAATGAAACAATGAAATTAGCAATATCCTGAACTATCGGAATAAGTACAGATATAAACCCTGTTACAAATTTCATCATTTCCTTATAAAGATTTGTTCTCAATAAAGCCGCTAACAATATTAAAACTGGTAATAGTAACGCCATCAAAAGCAAACCTAATGGTAAAAATATCGCTTGAATAACTCCCTGAATAGAACTAATTATAGTTTGAACTGGTTTCAATGCACCGATAATAACCATTACACCTGATAAAGCAATCATACCTACCCCAACTAATTTAGCAACCTTGGCGGTAGTTTCTGACATGAATCTCCCATTAGATGCTCTTAATCTCGCCGCATCTGCATTAAGTCTATTCCCTACAGAAATAAAAGCACTCTGCATTTTAGCAAAACCAGATTTAATTAAAGCAGAAAAATCAAAATTCCTAATAAACTTATTAAACCCTGCTGATACAGTAACCCCCATTCCTCTTACCATATTTCTTATTGTGGGATCAATCTGAGCAATAACTTTAACCATTTTTTTATTTGTTCCAACAATTTCCTCTACAAGAACATTAGCTTTAGCGAACCTCGGATTAAGTTTTTTAAAATCTTGCTCAATTTCATCCGTAGTTCTACCCAAACTCTTCATCGTAACTTCCATTCGCCCTGCTATCTGTTTCTCTATAACATCAACAATTTCATTTTTACTCTGAACAAAAGTACGAACTAAGTGTTCTAACCCACCCTTTATATCTACCACATTCCCATAGTATTAGAACATATAAAAAGATTTACAACACCCTATGCCGATCATGGAAGAAACTTTCCACCATTGCATAAGGATACCATATACCCAATAAAGAAATCAAAAAATAAAAAGAACCATAAGCAATAGCAATCGAATACAAATAGGGATGATCCGCACCAAACACCCCACCATAAATCGCACCCACAACCAAAAATCCAATAAAGAAAATAATACTAACCGCAACTATAAAATAATACATCCATTTATACCCCTGAAACCACTCCGTATATTTTCTTCTCTTTAATAACCGATGATTACCAATATACCAAATAGTTTGTAATCCCCCGAAAAATCCAAATAACGCCCATCCAATCAAATATGCAACGAATAAAAACTCCGCTATACCCGCGGCGGTTTCATCTGCTTCCTTTATGATCCCCATATATAGTATATTATATTCTCTTATTTAAAGATGAAGATTCCATCTCCGCTCTTTTACTCTCCTCGTATATCTTATCTAAATAAAACCTCAACTCACTCATAGAAAGATTATCAATATCGGCGGTACTCATCCTTAAAATTCTCCTCAACCGATATCTTATCTCATAATCAGTACGATCAAATCTGTTCAGGAAAGGATGGTTTATCACCCATTCCAATGGCTTCCAGAGCTATACTTTCCAGTTTATTACCAACCTCAACTGGAAGATCATCCAGCTTATACCCCGCGGGTAAAACCACACTAGCTTCCGTTACCATATATCGCAGTTTAAAGAAGTTAATATCGGTGTTAGTATTAGCACCTGATACACTTATCTTTGAACATTTCTGCAATATCTCATTGTATGCTTTATACGATAGTTTCTTTATACCAATCTTTACCATCTTTCCATCTATTTCAAATTCTTCTTCACGCATATTGTATCACCACATTTGTTGCTTTAAAACTCAGTTCATCTATTACAGGATCAACTGGTTTTAAAGTAAATCCTCCTTCTTCATACCAATTATTATCTATTATAAAAATATATCCATGCTGAGCATTTGCAACCTTCAAAGTTAAATTAGCATTCACATGAGATGTTTCCCCAGTAGCAAATTTAGTTATCTGCTCAACAATTCCAGAATCATGATAAACCTTTATTGAACCACTCACATTAAATTTCTTCGGTACAAAATTAGCATAAAGAACATTCCCCAATGCATAAAAGAGTTCTACATCATTATCTAATGTTAAACTAAAACTTTTTACTGGTTGTGTAGCTAAAAATGAAGAACTAGTTTCATCCGAAGTTATAAATGTTGCCGCCCAAGTTAATGGCTCTGTTGGATACAAAGTAGAACTAAAAACATTTGCACCTGCCGGAGCTGTACCCGCGGGATAATAAAGTAAATCAGCGCCCACCATATTTAATTTAACATCAACTGTATTTCCCTCTTCATAATCAATCGTAACAGTATTAGCAACCAATCCACTACCTATATACATATTATAAAACGCATCATGAACCGCCACAGATAAACTTGGTAACCTACCCGCACCCGTAGATGATACTTCAAAATCCGGTACTGTATAAGCAGTTACAGTTTTAGCAGTTGTTGTAACTGGATTAGTTGGAAATGCAGTAGTTGTATAACTATAATCAAAAAACGCCTTCAACCAATTTCCATTATCAGCCGCCAATACAAAATCAGCATCCACACTCACTTTAACTCCTTTTGAATAAAAGGTTTGCGCGGTTCTTGAACCCAACCTAAACAATCCATCAAACTGATCCTCAGCTTTAAAAGTAGTTAAATTCATTCCCAAACCAAACACACCTAAAACATCTGTACTACTAAACCCAGCATTAAAAGATGATTCAACCGCAAACTTTGCTTCAAATTGTGATGCTGGAAAAACCTGAACTGGTGGTAAACTTGCCATACTACCTAAATGCTTCCTCCCTTATAAATATAACCACGCTCCTCTTTATTTATAAAAACCTTATCCGCCTTCAATGACATTACAATAAAATCTATCGCCTTCTCCGGCTCACTCTTCTCCCCACAACTAAATATATCCAACGCCATATAACCATACTCACTCCATGTATGAAAAGAAAGATGAGATTCCTTCAATAACACCACCCCACTAACCCCACCATCTTTAAACACATAATAAATATCATCCACCTTATGTAACTTACCCACCAATAAAGATGTTTCCACTATCTGTTTTAAATCACTTTCTGATTTCAATATCTCCGCATCCACCCCATATAACTCAACTAAAAAATGCTTACCAAGATACATTATCAACCCCGAAATGGAAGCATCGCGTGTATCAAATCCGGCACAATCATATTCTCAATTTCCTCGCGGGTTTTATCCTTAATAAAAAACTTCACAATAATTTCAGGATTATCAATGGTTGTAGTAATTGGTGCAACTTGTAAAAAATTAGAATAATCTGCTGTATTAGAATAAACTACTTCCGTTTGTATAAAATTAGGATCATTACTAACAGTAACCGTTGAAGGAAAATAAGTAACTGCTGAACCTTGTATTTCAGGATACTCATAAAAATTAATATTCTTAACTCTAATTTTAACTGTTACATTAAATCCATCGCGATATTTACGAATACTGATTCTCCAAGTTCTATTTGAATCACCATAAATCTTTTGTTTAACCATGCATCGATATTTAAATCTATGATATAAAGATTATGGCATCCAAGAACCAGTCATTACTCTAAACGACTGTATCCAATGTTCAATCTCCGCAATATCCTGAACTAAATATTTCCATAAATCTTGCATTGATATACCACCTATTCCCTCACTAACCTGAGCTGTATATCTCTCATTATCCAAGAATAATTTAGTTGCTTTATAAAGAGCAAGTAACCTAATCCTCCCATCAAGATTCAATGTACCTGCCGTATTATAACCATACTTATAGGTTATCGCTACCTCATAACCCATATACCAATACCAACCTATTATCCACAATATTCCAGCGGCTTTATCAAACCAATATGAACCCCATCTTGCTTCTACCATATAGTTAACCCACTGCTGATATTGCGTACCATTCCATATTCCCAAACTAATCGCGGTATGTGTACTACTAACTGCATATATAGGATAATGCTGCAAATAAACCGGAGAACCTATCAAATACCACCCAAGATAAGAAGGTCTGCCGATAGAATAATACTCCGTAGTTGTTTTTACACCCCACGTTGTACCTGTTAATTCATCTATATACTGGCACACTATCGGTATAATAATATTGTTCAATAGCATATAATCACTTGGTTGTGGATTAGCAATCTTCATATACTGCAATACTTCATTCGCACTAATATAAGGAACTCCACCCGCCCATTGAACCTGCGAAGTTGAACCTATTGAAACACTCGGCGGTGTACTACTATAAGTTGTACTCATGCCTCTGTATCAATCTGATACTATTAAACTTTTTCCACCGAATAAATCCTTTTATAATCAATATAAATTGAATTTGTACCATTACCCAACTCATCTACTATTGCACAATCATCATCAAACATACAATCAATATAACCAATAAAAGAACCCCGAACCTCTCCATCAAAATTAACCCGAACTTTATCCTTCTTTATCATATAACTAAACAATTCAATCACAATCGAGGGTACAAACTTATAATTCACCTTATCAAGCAACTCAACACTCTTCAATTTATCATACGGTAAATCACTAAAACCAAGCTCAAAAGTATCCGGCTCTAACATTTCAATAGTATTTTTAGAATAAAATGTTTCCTCCTTAATCCGCGATTGCTTCTCTTTTTCATGAGTATCCGAATTAGGATCATAAGGATAATAAAAAACCTCTTTCTTTTCTAAAAGAATCCACGCTTCAACTTCTTTCTCTGAAACTAATCCCGCTAAAATATTGTAGTATTTTTTTTCAATTTCCATAAATGGTTAATATTAAAATAGTATATAAAGAATTAGATTAATCCATCCGATTTCCTATCCATAAAAACCGCGGCATTCCCATAAAGATAATCCCTCACTTTTTCGGCATCATTACCCTCCCAATCAATGCTAACTATCTTTTTATTATTTCCCTTCAATAAAAACATATTCCTTCTAACTCCCAGAATAGATATCAACCTTTCTATCGCGGGTTTTAATAATTCTAAATAACCACACAAACTAACATAAGGATAATAATTCGCACCATAATTACCACTCTTTATTCCAACAGTACCATCACCATCCCATAATCCCCGCAACCAATGGCGGAACTGATCATCACTCAACTCATTCAACCAATCTGGATATACATTCTTCCTATCCTTAACAAATCCTAAATCCCGCAATCTATTCGCCATCTTTTTAGAATTTACAACAAACTTAGCCGCTGGATATTCCTTATTAAATCCTTTAGCAATATACTCTTTAACCTCCGCATCACTACCTAAAAACTTCTTAAACTTCTCCAAATGATCCTTATCCTTTACCGTTAACCTTAAAAGGATTTGATTTCCACTCAAACTTCCATCCGCCGTCAAAAATCCCAACCAGTATAAACTCTCCTCTGTAAACTCATCAAACACCTCTTCATTTAAATTTAACTTACGCTGACACTCACTATTATCCCTCCTCTGTATTCCTCTACATTTCAATATATAAAGAACACCCGCTCCTGTTATCCCATATTTCTCACCAATCTCTTCCGAACTCTTACCACTAATGTACTCCTCACAAATCTTATCTTTGGTAATCTCATCTACTTTATGAGTAACTGGAATAAATACTCCCACATCTTTCAAATAAGAAACTATTGTTCTATCGCTTATACCAAAATCATTGGCGATATCAATAACACTTTTACCATTCTTATATAAAAAAACTATTTTCTCCTTATCTTCTGTTATCATAAGGAGATATTAAAAAAATATATTTAAATGTTTCGCTTTTTGTTTAGCCAGTTATGTCGCGAATCTTGGCTTGAGCCCCGAAGAAACGAGTAATCATTTCACCAATGGTTACATACATACCTTCGTAGGTAAGACTCTGCAATAGAAGCTGCATCTGCTCATCAGTTTCGTTGTAAGTAGTTGGTTGTAGCATCTGAACTCCAAGCCTTCCGTAACCATAGTTTTCAGTATCCGTACTGTCAAGCAAATAGATATTCTCGAAACCATTTCCCTGCGAACTTGGCGTATTAACAGCAGTTAAGAGCGGTATTCCGTAAATGGTTGCTACCTGAACTCCACCAATTACACCTTCTCCTGTTTGTATTCCGTTGTAATCAAATGAAACCAATGTTTCACTCATCGGGAAATATCGTACATAGGTTTGGTACAAGCCCTGAACAGAAGCATAAGTATTATACCCAGTAACCATAATGTTAGTGTTCGCACCATTTGTTCTTACTCCCTGTATTGTTTTTCTCAGCGTTGCATCCGTTATTGCTGCGGGTGCTAATGCTGGTGAAGAACCAGTAAGGAATGTAGAACCACTAACCACGTATGCATCATATCTGGAAGCACCTGCTCCTCTGTTGATTGCACCGAGCCATGGGTTAAGAACTTGCGAAATTGTTGGAGTACTTGTTGAACTCAAACCTGCGGCTATTCCCTCTGCATAACTAGAAACTATCCTATCAATAGATTCAAATGCAAGATTGTTTGAACCATTAAGGGATGTTGCCGGAGATGTTCCAACTACCAGCGTACCAATCTGCTCATTAAGCAACTTAACGTGTTCTGTAGCATAAAGCGCTCTTATTGTATCCAGATTACCAAATATATCATCGATTGATTCACTTGCTAACTTCTGAACAATTTGGGTTGTCATGAACGTATTTACTTCCTGTTTTGGAGTAATCTTCACAACTTCGATATTAGGTATGGTTGGTGTCGGGAGCGTTCCAGTTTGAGTAATTGCCATCTGCGATGCTTCTCTTGTGAAACTCATGATTATTCTGAAACCTGACTTATCCCACGTGAACTTTGGCATAGATGCAAACCAGTTAGATTCAGTATTTAACTGATACCATGCCTGCGCACCATATATCGGATTCCAAACACCCAATCCCTGACCGGTGTTTATTGCCGCTTTCTGTATAAGCGGGTATGCACTAAATGAAAGATTTGGTTCTGGCGCACTCATCTTAAAGTAAGCGATAACATCCTGTAATGTAAGATCACGCGTCTTTGCTGATGCTAAATCCCTTGCGGGTGCTACAAACGGCATTATGCGAACCTCCCATTAAAAACATCTCTAGCTTTAAGCCTTCCAGTTAGCACTCCTTTGAGTATCTCATCAACTGAAATGGCGCTTGATTGACTATCCGCCGAACTGCCAACCACACTGGATGGCATCTTATTCACAACACCTACTGCATTCATATTCTTACCCTTAACTATTGTCTCTCCCTTCTTATAGAGTTTCTGCCTCTGAGCATCATTAGCAAAATTCTCTTCTGGAAGCGTATCATTAGGATTAACCACTTGCGGAAGCTGCTCTTTCCTATCAAGAACCTTTGTACTCTTACCCTGATTCTTATAGTTAGCTTTCTCCTCTTCCAGTATTACCTCATCATCATCAGCCTCTTCCGGCTTCCCACCCTGTAATATTGAAAGAATCTTATCAACCTTATCTTCCAGCGAATCAACCCGCTCCTTTATATCCTCATCCAACTCTTCATCCTCGAAATCCTCATCCTCATCTTCGAGTTTCTTAAACTGCACCTTAGCAAGTTTCCTTGAAGTTGCTTCCAACTTAGCTACCCTTGCCTGTAGAGCCTTAGCTTCCGGAGAAACTTTATCCCTCTTAAGCTGACTTTCTTCATCCTCTGTATATTCTTCCTCAGCTTCCGGCTTAACGCCCTCTCTCTTGTGCTTTATACCTCTCTCTTCACCCTCTTCCTCTTCATATTGATCTTCAGCTTCTTTTTCCATATCTTCATCTTCCTCCACATAATCCACTTTACTCTGTCCTCTTTTCTCATCTGCCCTATGATCGGCATACTCATCTACATCCTCAAACTCCATGCCGCATTCGGGGCATACTAAACTTTCCTTCCTGATCTTCTTTTTACCAACCAATTTCTCAGCCGGATTCTTCTTACGCTTCTCTGCTTTAACAATCGTCATATACCACCGATGCAATACTCATATTTAAATGTTTATTTTTTTACATATTATACCACTTAACATTATTCATATCACCAAAAAAGTATATTTCCGTTGGTACTCCATCAATTACCCACACCACCGAATCATATCCCATCTCTCTAGCAATATCCGCTAACTTATTATCAGTACGCAAAAAATTCCCTTTAATATCAGAATAACTCCTATGTGTTAATCTTTCC
>JAEHJW020006714.1_pt1 | contig 17283 bp, 25 predicted proteins | sample 9271431 | NCBI WGS metagenome assembly JAEHJW02 | reverse complement strand
ACAATTTATGGTTGGTATGTTTATAGATGTAGTGTTAATCGGTATATACAGCTTTGTGGTGGCTCATAATTGGTTACAGATAAAAAATGGCTGACATAGCGATAATTTTTGCTATATTAGTTTTGTTAGTAATAATTAGTACATTTATTGGATTATTTTTTTAAAGGGGACTTAACATGATTGATTTAAACCATACAGTAGAAGAAGTTAACATTATTATTCACGCTTTAGCTAAGTTGCCATACGAAGCAGTCAAAGATTTGATTGAGAAAATTCATGGTCAAGCTAAACCACAGGTAGATGCTTTAAATGCACCACCATTACAAGGACCAAAAGCAGAACCTGAACCACAGGCTTCTGAAAATGATATAACTCACTAAGAGGTTATTATGGCTACAAACGCACCATTTACAGTATTGGGTAACACAGTAGTAATTACTGCTAGTAATCCAGCCCCAACGCCTGTACAAGTGCCATCTACAACATTAGGTGGCAATCAATACAGGATAATTAATACAGGAACAAACACTGTATTTTTAGGCTTTGGGTCTACTGCTGCTCAAGCTACAAGTGGTGCAGTAGCTCCCACTTCTAGTCAATCTAATTGTTTACCGATTTTACCAGGAACAGATGAAATTATAACTTTTGCTCCTAATGCTTATTTTACCGGTAATGCTACAGCTAATACTGTCATATACATCACGCCAGGGGATGGTATATAAATGTTAAAGACAACTAGCTCAGTTACAAACGCCATTGGAGCTTTAAACTATAAAGGCTCATGGAATGCTTCCACTAACACGCCTACATTGACTTCTGGTGTCGGGGTAAAGGGGGATTACTATGTTGTATCTGTTGCTGGTTCCACTAATCTTGATGGTACTACTATATGGTCTATTGGTGATTGGGCAGTATTTAATGGTACGATCTGGCAAAAAGTAGATGGTTCTGTTAACGAAACATTCCAATCAATTACAATCCTTGGTCAAAGTAATTTGGGAAACGTAGTGACCGCTAACGTCACAGTGTCCGCCAATGCTACATTTCAGACTTCATCTTTACCGTTGGTTCCGTTAGGTTATCTTGAAATTACTTTAAACGGAACTGTAGTTAAAATTCCTTACTATAGTGTTTAGGAGAGCACATGGGTAATCAAGAACTGTTTAATATTATTATCGGAGCATCAGGTTTTTTATTTGGCTTTATGCTCAAAATGATTTGGGACAATATTGATAAGATCAAAGAAGAATTAAAAGAAATTCATAGAGATTATGCTAGACGTGATGACTACAAAGAAGATATAGCTGAAATTAAAAAGATTTTGCATGAGATTTTTGATAAATTATATGGTAAGGCAGACAAGTAATGAACTTAGGTTCCTTACAAGTTGTAAGGTTTGGTGATATACCTAGTTTACATGAGTTTTTATTTGAGAATGGCGTAGAACATCAAACATTTTGGAATGAATTGACCAGAAAGGGCTATGCAGTGCCTAAATTGCCCATTATGGATGCTGATACAGCCAACCTAGATGACTGGTTACTGTACCATTACAGGGAGCACGATCAGATGGCTAAACTATTAAACTTGCAGAATCCTATAAATCTATTGGATACGGATTGGAACGTAGAAGTAGATTTTTACGATTGGGTAAGTACGCATTATATAATTCATTCCCAGATAATTAGTGCATTGGGGCTATAAATGGACCTTTCTACCCTCCAAAAAAATCCGGTTTCCGGAAAACCTAATGTAAATATCCAAGCACAGCAATTAGCTAGTCGCATGGACCCTAACAAAATCATTATGACTGACATGATGAAACGCGGCATGGGCGATCAAGCAATTCCATTTATATTGCAGTTAACTCAAGAAGCTGGAACACCAAAAGTTAGAATTGTTAGACATAACAACACTTTAGGCGTGTTATCTAGAGAAGGTGAGCATCAAGGAATTTTAAGTATATTTACCGCAGATGACCCTATTAGAACACAAGAGAATGTTAATTATATTTACCATGCTTTAAAGGCTGGTGGTTATAAACATTTGATGGTTCATGTAGATAACCCTAATGATTCTAAAATGCACGAAGTTGCCGGTAAATCTGTTGGTGGACAAATGACTATTCATAAATTACCCACAGACGGTTTTATGATTGATTGGAGGTTATAATGGCTGCTGCTGGCGGACATAGAAGAAATTATGGTCATGCAACGGTACCTACCGACCCTACTCAGATTATTACTAATCCCGGTCATCCTGCTGGATTTATAACTCGTCGGGTTGGAAGAGGAAATCGCAGTTTCCATTATGCTGCCATCCCTACTACTTATACTGTAAATGGGCAAACTTACAATACAATGGCTGAAGCTCAAGCAGCTCAGCAACAATTTGTCCAGCAATTAACACAGCAACAATCAGCATTAGGTGCTGCTTTAAAAGCTGGTGCATATAATCCATATAATATAGCTGGAGGTTCAACACCTAGAGCTACAGCTGGTGGATTAATGGGTCATGGTCCAGTTGTAAATCAATCTACAAATACTATCCCTACATATACCCCTCCTGCTAACAACGCTATTATGATGGCGAACAATACAGGTGTTGGTGACGTTAATCAAAACCCTATTGGTGGAATATATCAAGCTATTCAAACTGGAAATGCAACCATTGTTTATAATCCTGCTAAAAAAGGCTATAGCCTTGTAAATAATCAAAATGGGCAAATATTAGCCGGTGTATCTCCGTATCAAGGTCATAATGATGTATGGACATTTAACGTATCTAATCCTACATCCGAAGGTTCTGTAGCCGGTGTTATTGCTAGTACATCTACCGGTCAAGTAAAACCATTTGCAAGTACAACCCAGCAATTAGCTTATACCCCAGGTTCACCAGGCGGATTTTTTAGTTCTATTGGTGGAATACTTCCAATTATTGAAGCCGTAACTTTAACCGCTTTAACTGCCGGTGCAGGTTTAGGTGCTGCTGCTGCTGGAGCATTAGATTTAACTGCTGGGAGTGTTGCTGCCGGTGCTGTAGCTGCCGGAGTTGACGCTGCTACTGCTAATGCTGCTATGACCGCTATAAATGGTGGTTCTGTAAGTCAAATAGCTACAAGTGCATTAAAAGGGGCTGTTGCTGGTGGTGCTGGAGCTGCTGCCGGTATAGCTACGGGTCAAGCTGTTAATGCTGCTACTGGAAGTCAAACATTAGCTAATATTGCTGGTTCTGCTAGTGCATCTACTGTTTTAACTGCTGTTGCTACAGGAAAAGCATCTCCAGCTATTATCGCTGGCATTGCTGGTGCTGGTGCATCTACTGTTACTCAAGCCGTTATTAATAGCACGCCTACTTTAGCAAGCAGTCCAACTTTATCTCAAATAGTAACTAATACAGGTGCTGCTGCTGCTCAAGCTGCTGCTACTGGTGGTAACGTTGCATTGGCTACAACTGCTGCGTTGTTATCAACTACGGCTAATATTGCTGCTACACCTGATAAAACTTCTACTACACCTAGTACAACACAAGCGACTACTACCTCACCAGGTCCTTTATCGTCTAATACGGGAACTACAGCTACCGATATTACGCCTACGAGTGAATTAACTGCTGGTGCAGGAAGTCAATTAGCTGCTAATACAAGTAATGCTCTATTGCCAAATGACGCAGTATTAACAGGCACAAGTCCTGATGGTGGAAACATTTATTTTAGCAAACAACTAGGTGCTTCAATATATACAGATGCTGCTGGTAATATTATTAATTATCAAACAGGTTCAGTGCCAACCAATGCTCAAATAGCAAACGCTATTTCTTCTCAATCTGGTTCTGGCACCCCTATGTTGCCACCTATTACTGTAACAGCGTCTAGTGCTCCACCGCTATTATCAAACACTTCAACACTTCCTAATTATGGTTTATTATCAACCATTTCATCATTACAAAATCAACCTACTGCACCTAAAACACCTAGTGCTACACCAACGTTTCCTACAACTTCTACTAGCACCATTCCATCTAGCAGTACTCCATCTAGTACTACATCTCCAGTAACTTCTTCTTCCGGAACAAGTACGCAACCATCCACAATACCTACTAAGACAAATGCTCCTACAGGAACAAGTACAGGTTCGTCTACATTTTCATCCGCTCCATCATCACTTACCGGAAATACTGCTTTATCAAGTGGATTAGGTTTAACTTCAAGTAATTACCCTACTAGTTCATCTAGCACAACTTTAGGAACATCTGGAGGAACTATCGCTGGTGGAAGAGGAGTTGGCACTCGTACCGGTAGTAACGTTGGGTCAGGAACAGGCACAGGAACTGGTACGGGAACTGGAATTGGTGCTGGAACAGAATCAAGTCCTATTTTAGCTGCACCGGTTACTATTACTGCTCAACAAGGTCAACCAACAGGCGCTCCTGCTACACCCACACCTGCACCTACACCTATACCTCAAATAGCTAATACAAGCATATTGTCGACTATTGCATCTTTAAACAATTTACCTAGTCAAACAACGCCAAGTTTACCAAAAGCAACTCCCACATTGCCAACTACACCTAGTACGCCTAGCCCTAATGTTTCTTCAAATGTAACTACTAGCACGCCAACGTTTCCTACTACTCCTAGCCCAGTAATTCCTAAATCATCTACAGGAACAGGAACAGGAACAACTGGAGCAGGAACCGGCACGCAAAGTGGACCAAGCACAGGAAATGGAACACCATCTGGAAGCGGTTCAGGTTTAGGCTCAGGTTCGGGTACAAGAACAGGTACGGGTACAAGAACAGGAACAACAACTTCTGCCGGAACAAGTGCAAGTACAGGTACTAATATCCCAACAGGTTTAGGGTCATCTACAGGAACCGGTCAAGGAACAACAGCAAGCACTGGAAGTGGAACCGGACCTGGAACAGGGTCATCTAATTTATCTGGATTAATTACAGGTTTAGGTATTGGTAGTGGAAGCACAAGTTACCCCACAAAAAGTTCTACAACAGGTACATTAGGTGGTAATTTAACACCTGGACCTAATATTAATTTAGGCAATGCTACAATTACAGCGACTAATGACAACTTATCTAATGCAACTGCTAATGTAACACCTAGTGCAAATGCTACAACTTACAATCCTTTATTAAGCGAAGTATTTGTAGGAACGGGAAGTCCTTCTGGAGGAAATCCTGGTGGGGCATTGTCAGGTGCAGCTCAATCTGTATTGGGTGGAGCACTAGCAATTAACCCGAATATAGCTCAAACTGGTAGTCAGAAAGTGACAGGTAATCAACGTAAATTGGTATGGAACCAAGCATCCTTAAGAAATGTATTAGGAGTGTAATATGGCAAAAGCATTGTTAAAACCATTAAAAATGGGACGTGACTTAAAAGAGATTGCAGCTTTGTTGCAGTCTAAAGGTCGTGGTAAAGATAAACTTTTGGCTCATATTACGCCTGAAGAAGCCTATTTACTTAAATCACGTGGCGGTAGTGGTACTACACACCCTGAAACAGGATTGCTTGAGTTTGACACATCTGGTATGAGTTTTGACCCTACACAAACTTATACAGACCCAACAAGCGGTGGTGGTGGAGGTTATGGTGTATCAGTACCTCAAGACGTATCTAGTAGTTTTGGTTATTCTGCACCAACCGATACAAGCGGTGGTGGAGGTAGTTATTCTGGTGGTTATACTGGCTCATCCTATTCACCATCAATAGATACAAGCGGATTTAGTAGTGGTGGTTTTGGTGGAGGAACTACATCACCTCAAACGACTTATGGGTCATCTGCTGCTGATATGTATGGATTTGGTGGATTATCTCCACAGACTATGGGCTCGTTCCAATCAACGCCTAGTACCGGTGCACCCCCTGCTACTTCTCCTGATTTAACTAATATAGGTAATTTACCTACCGGTGCATTAGCTAGTGCTACAGGCACTCAAGCATCAAGCGGTAACTCGTTAAGTGATTTAGCGTCTGCATTAGGTACAGATGTAACTGGTGCATTAAATTATTTAAATAAATATCCTATGTTGGGACGTTTATTAGGTGCTGGAGTACAAGGCTTAGTTGGGTACAATTTATTAAATAAACAAAACGCATACAATCAACAACAAGCACAAGCATTACAAAAAATAGGTCAACCATATACTCAACAAGGTAATGCAATGGCTGCTGCTGCTATTCGTGGTGAATTAACGCCAGCTAATCAACAAACATTGCAAGCTGCTAGAGCTATTGCTGAACAAAATGCAGCATCTCGTGGTAACGTTGGTCAAGCTCAAATAGCAAATCAAATGGAAAACATTACACAGAGCTTGCTACAAAACCAATTAATGACAGGATTACAAACAGCACAAATTGGCAATCAATACACACAACAAGGTATTCTTACCGGTATTCAAAGCAGCAATCAGTTATCTGGTTCAATGTCTAATTTGCTTGGTAGCCTTGGTGGTGGTGTTGGTTACGGTCTTGTACCTGCTGCTTACGGATTAGGTTATCAAGGCGGTGGTGGAACTGCTGGCACTAAACCATAATAGGGTGATATATGGCACAAACTCAAAACTTAAGTGATTTGGCTGCACAGTCTGGTTTTCAAACAGATACACCTGAATTAAAGTCAGCACAACAAGATTACGCTACATTAACACAAGCTGAGCCTGCTTATAAGGCTGCGTTAACGCAAGAATATATGCATCCGCTTAAACAACAAGAAACTGCTGCATATCAAGATTACAATAAACAATCTCAAGATATATCTAAACAAATTGAAGCTCCATTTAAAGCACCTCAAATGTCTGGTCAAGAAATTGCCATGCATGGAATGTTTATTGCTGCATTAGGTGCGTTTCTTGGCGGTCATGCTCCGAACCTTGCGTCCGGTGCTATTGATGGAATGGCTAAATATAACAAAGCTATTCAAGCTGGTGACAATTTACAAGCACAACAAGCATTTAGAGAATATCAAACAAACTTGCAACGTTTACAACAACAACGTCAAGACTTAAACGATAGACTACAAAGTATATTAAAAGGTTATCAAACTAAAGAAAGTGATGTGGACGCTAAAGTTAATGAATTAGCTGCAATTTATCATGGCGGGGTAGTGGCAGCTAAAATGAAAATGGATGCCATTAAAGGTAGTATTGATAGTATTAATGATTCTACTAAATTTGGTCATACAATAAAAAATGATGCAGAAAAATTGTATTTAATGAAGCAAGCTAATGATGCAAAACATCAACCTAATTATCAACCTTATGTTGGTAATGATGGAAATATATATGCTTGGGATACAAAACAAGGAATATATATTAATAGAGGAAAAGCACCAGAAGGATTAACAAAAGCGGGAGCTAAAACAGGAACAAGTGGTTATGCTTTGACAGCAGAAAGAGTATTACAGCAGGACGTTGGTAACGCTGCTTATAATTTAAGTGCGTTAAAAGACGAATATCAAAAAACAGGAAAAATACCCGCTGGTTCCCCTGCTTTTGCAAACGCATTTAGCGGAACAATTACCTCAGACATTATTAGGTATGCTACTACTCAGAATGTAGACAAAGGACTTCTTGGTAATGACGCATTGTTGGTTAACTTAGCTTATGATATTGCATCCGCACAAACAGGCGGTAGAGGTCAATTATCTGATACAAAAGTTAAAGGCGTTGTAAGTCAAATGCCTTTAGACAGCGAGCCAGATGAAGTAAAAATAAGAAAATGGAAAGCGTTAATTCACAGGCTTGAAGAAGCAAACAAAACATTGCCTAAAGATAAACAAGTTGATATTAGTAATGACATTGCTTTTATTAAACAAATTACTGGCACATCTGAAAGCACAAAAGATAAAATTGTTACGGAACAAGATGTTGCTGATTATGCTAAAAAACATAATTTAACATTTGAGGCTGCTAAAGCACACATACTCAAAAATGGGTACACAATAAAATGAGCCAATTAGATAATTTGCCGCCACCCAGCTCTACCGGAAACGCTTTAGATACGCTTCCTCCTCCTTCTAAATCTCATTCCGTTGGTTCTACTGTTCCCACAAACAAAGAAGAAGAATCCCATCCTTTTAAAGAAATAGGAAAAGAAGGTATAGCTGGAGGAATGATTGGTGCTGTTGCCCCTGAGCTACTTCAATATGTGGCTGCTCCAGCGTCAACTCTTATTCCTGGTGTAGGTGAAGCATTAGCTCCAATGTTATATGAATCTGGTGCTGCTTTGCGTGGTGCTAGAACAGCAAGTGCTTTATCAGGTGCTTTATCTGGTGTAGGTGGAGAAGCTGCCGGTCAAGTAGTAGAACACAAAGGGGGAACTCAAGCTCAAGCAGATGCAGCAAGATTAGCTGGTTCATTAATTACCCCAATGCCATTTGAGTTTTTAGGAACAACTGCCGGTAAAGTATTAGGTGGTATTGGTCATTTACTTGGAATACCAGGAACAACTGCTGCTAAAACATTAGGTTCAATGTTGCAAGACAATGGCATTGATAAAACTGTTTTAGATAATCTTTCTGAACAAAAAAGAAAATTTGTTGAAGATCGTATTAATGCTATTCGTGGTGGCGGTGAAAATAGTTATGAAGCACAAAGACAATTATTTTCAATGTTAAAAAAAGAATCAGAAATTCAATCACTTGCGTCACAAACTTCAATAGATGCTTTAAATGCTAAAGTAAAATCTGTTACAGATCAGATATTAAAAGAACATCAAGATTTAGCTAACAAAGTATTAAATGATGCTCAAAACGTTACACCTGCTTTGCGTGGTCAAGCAAAAATTGAAGCTGATAACATTATGAATCAAGCTCACGAGCAAGTTGCTAAACTTAATCAAGACGCCAATCAATTAAGACAAAGACTAATTCAATCACGTTCTTCCGCAAGACAAGGTGCTACTACTGCTGAACAACGTGGTCAACAAATAACTGGTAAATATAATCAGCAAGGTATGTTACCTACAGACGTAGGTAATAAAGTAAGAGAAATTGTTTTACCTAGATTAAAAGCATTTTTTCAAACAAGGGCAGAGAACGGCAACAAAAATTTTGATGCTGTATATAAATTAGCAGATCAAAAAGAAGCTGCTGGCGAAAGAGTATTTAATACTAAGGCTGCTCAAGAGTTTGTTTCTCAATTAGAAGGAATGTTAAAAGACCCTAAAACAGGATTACAAAATATTCCAGACGGTCCTATTAAAAATCAAATTAAATCTATTATTGAAACTTTTAAAGGCAAAAAAATTGGTGATGAAGAAGGGCAAACCGGTGAAGTTATTACAGTCCCAACAAAAATAGGGTTTAAAGCACTTGAGATATTACGCAGAAATCTTAGAGATAGAGCCTACGGTTTAGAGCCTGAAGGTTTTTCAGCTATTAACAAAGATGTTGCTTCTAAATTAGCTGATGGCATAGAAAAGATAGAAAAAGAATTTGTAGGTAAAGGTGAGTCAAGTTTATTAGATCACGCTATTAATCAATGGCGTGCTGACTCACAACCTATTAATGCTTTTAAAACTAAATTTGGTCAAGCCTTATCTCAAACAGAAGATTTTGATATAAACAGGTTATTAACTGACCCTGCTGCTATTGGTGACATGGCTTTCAAAACAAGAAGCGGTGTAAATCATTTAATTGAATTAACCGGGAATCCTGGTGAAGTAGAAAACCTTGCTAGATCGTATTTGTTTGATAGATTGCATAATGCTAATGCTAAACAAATAGAGGATACTCTTGGCTCAAAAGAAGTAAGGGATTGGATAGGATTGTTTCCACGTCTTAAACAAGAGTTGTCTACTGATGCTGCTGAACTAGCTAAACAAGAACGTTTAACTGGAAAACGTAAATCTTTAGCTGACGTAATTAGTAAGAAAATAGGCGGTTTGCCAACTGCTGAAGAATTAGCTACTAAAGCTGAAAAGATAACTGGACCTGCTATTGAATCAGTTCAAAAAAGATTGGCTGCCGGTGAGACTGAGATTGGAAAAGTTACTACTCAAGCAGAAAAAGAATCTCAAAGAATATTAGGTCAAGCACCTGAAGCAGTTAAAGAAGCTACAACGCCATTAACTAAACAAGCTGAACAAATACAAAAAGAAAGTGATAATTTTAATAAATTGTTGCTTGGTGAAAAAGTTGATTTTAAAGAAGTAGAGAATTTGCTTACTAACTTTGATAGAGCAAGATGGGAAGCAATTAAACCTATTGTAGAAAAAACGCCTGGTGCAAAAGAAAAAATTGCTGAAGCTATATCTCAAATTGTTGCTAGGCAAGCAGAATCAAGTTTAAAAGGTGCAGCTACTAAATTTAAAGATATATCAGAAAACTTAGTGCAACAAGGTGTTTTAGATAAAACAGAAGTAAATAGAATTAATGCTGAGTTTAATAAAATATTTGAAATGCCTGTAGGTAAACAAGCTAAAGTTAATTACATAGCTAAATTAGTTAATAGAACTATTATTGGTGCATGGCTTGGATGGGTTAATCTTGTAGGGGACAAAAACAAATGAGCAAGAAAGATAAAGGGATTAACCCAGAACTAGAGACTGCTATTGAGCAACTCTTACAACAGGTTATGAGTGACCCTACTGCTACTTTAATAGACAAATGTCGTGTTATGGATAGAGCCATTAACATTGAGAAGCTCAAACTTAAAGTAACGGAAGACGAATGGGGTTCAGGATTTATTGTCCCAGATGATGAATAAACATATAATACAAGTGTGTTTAATATGTTAAGGGACAGGAAATATGGATGCAATTTATTTAATCAGACTGGCGTTATCCGTCATTGCAGACCGCTTATTGGTGATTATAGCAATGAGTTTGTCTTTCGTAATAGCTATGTGGATAATGTGGTATCCGGACTGGATACGCTTAGGGACTCTGACAGTGTTCGTAATATTTGCGTATCTTTTGTTGAAAATAAAGGAGATAAAGAATGAGCAACCGCAAAGATTACCAGAGCAATGATAGTTTGCCTTTTAATAAGACTGGCGGAATGAATAAATGGGAACCTGGCAAATTACCTAATGGTGGTTTTCAGGCAATCATTCCTTTTGGTGGACAAGGCACTAAAAAATCCCCAACCACTAAACCAGAGCCACAAAACCGCATTATCAAGGGGTAAGTTATGGCAAACAATACCGCTTTTCAAGCAATGGGTACTACCTACGCTGTAAATGCTTCTAATGTAACTCAGACTATTGTTATCACTCCTAGTGGACCTTGCAATCAAGTTATGATTTCAAATACAGGCGCTACTTCAACTGGTGGTAATGATGTTTTTTGCGTGTTTAGTCAAAGCTCTACAGTTACAGCAACATTTCCTACTCCAGGTAATCCACAAATAGGTTTGTTTGTTAATGCAGGTAATCAAAAAGTATTTACAGTGCCATTTCAATTTAGTACCAATACCCCATTATATGTAGCATTGATTGCTAATGGTTCTGTACCTACTTATATCACGCCTGGAGAAGGGCTATGAACTGGCTTGAGCAAATAGCACCTACTATAGCAACTGCCATTGGCGGTCCTTTAGGCGGTATTGCTTATGAAGTTATCTCTAAAGTAATGGGCGTTAGTCAAGATGATGCTAAACAAATGCTTGAGACTGGAAAGTTATCATCCGATCAAATAGCACAAGTTAAGCAAGCTGAGATTGAACTTAAAAAAACTGAAGAAACTCTTGGGCTAGACTTTGCTCAATTAACTGTTGAGGATAGAAAGTCTGCTCGTGATATGCAGTCAGTTACCAAGTCTTTAATACCTGGTTTCTTGGCAATTTTTATTACTTTAGGTTTCTTTGGCATATTATTAGCCATGATGTACGGACAAGTACAAAAAGGTAACGAAATTATGATTATGCTTGGTAGTCTTGGTACTGCTTGGGCTGGTGTCATATCCTTTTACTTTGGTTCTAGTGCTAGTAGTCAAAATAAAGACGCCACTATACATAATTTGAGTAAATAATATGAGTCCTAATCAAAAAGCCTTTTTAGATATGATAGCCATAAGCGAGGGTACGTATGGAAAGGGAGACAATGGATACAACGTATTGGTGGGAGGTTCTCTGTTTGATGATTATAGCGAGCACCCCAATATATTGGTTGACCTTCATAGGGAAATCAATGGACAAGAATTAAAGTCTACTGCTGCTGGACGATACCAATTACTTTATCGTTATTGGGTTTACTATAAAGAATTACTTAAGTTAAATGACTTTGGACCTGATTCACAAGACAAAATAGCTTTGCAACAGATTAAGGAACGCAATGCTATTGATGACATTGAGTCTGGCAACATTCAAGCGGCTATTATTAAGTGCGGTAACATTTGGGCGTCATTACCAGGTAATGCGTATGGTCAACATCAAAATACCATGACTGCATTGATTGAATCATATCAACAAATGGGAGGTCAAATTGCCACTAATCAAATCGGGTAAACCACAAGCAATTAGAAGCAACATTCGTGAAATGATGGCTTCTGGTCGTCCACAAAAGCAAGCTGTAGCTGCTGCTCTTAATACAGCTCGCAAATATAACAAACCTAAAATGGCAAGAGCGACTAAAAGATAAATGTAAGTTTATCTGTAGGACGCAAACAAGAGCATTTAAACAAGCTGCTTAAAATGTTAAGTGTAAGACTAGACGCTAACGCTTTTTAATAGCTAATTGATAACCGATCATACATATATCTAGTTTTTCACTATAAATGCTTGTAAACGTGTCTATAGCTATCTTTGGATTATGTAGTACGCCTAATTGTTTACCCCACAAGTAGTCGTCAAACACCATTACACCGCCTTTCTTTAGTAGGTTGAAATACATGACTGCATCTGTCATTACATCCGGTGCTGTGTGGCTCCCATCAATATAAATTAGGTCAAACTCGTCTAAACATATCGATTGATATGCTTGAATAGATGTGCCCTTAAGTTTAATTATTTTATGTTTAGATAAATTTAAATTATGTTCAAAGTTTTTTTCTACTTCTTTAAAGTCTATATTAGTATGTTCCTCAGAACCTTCCCAAGTATCAATACAAATTAAAACTCCTTTTTCGCCTAATTTACTAGCAAACCAAACACTAGCCCTACCCTCAAAAGCACCAATTTCAAGGAATTTTTTGTTATCTGGCAAAAGTGGCAAAATCGTTTCTAAGCCTTGTATATTGTGTGAAAACCAATCTTGAGTAAATTTAAAATCCATGTCCCATCCCCATAAAAATGTTTAATGTTGCACTGCACAATTAAGATGTTTGCAGTAGCCTACCCTCAAACGCATAAGAGCCAATATGCATAAGAGTACACCAAGGTGCTGCAAATACTTTTCCACCAATTTCACGCCATGTACGACAAAAATGGTAATCCTCGCTTAATAGGCGACCTGTTTCTGGTTCTATGCTAGTAGCAAAAAACTCAGGTATTTGTTCTGCTGCTGTTAATGTGCCATTTAGGTCTAATACGTCATTTTTGTAACTTGGCACAAATTCTTGCATTTTTTCCAATACTTCACGCTTGATTAGCATGAAACCAGTACCCCCGTTGTAAATCTCTACGGGCTCGTTTACTGGTACTGTTACTTCAGCTTCATAGTTGACCAAGTTAACCACAAAAGCACCTGTATGGTACTTTAATTCGTGTTGTGGCGTACCTCTGTCCATAGCTTGTTTAACTGATTGCCAATTAATCTCTTTTTTAGGATAAATACCGCAAATAACGTCTTTATCAGCATTTATCATGTGGATAATATCTGCTGGGTTAAAGCCAATATCAGCGTCTATAAACATTAGGTGCGTACAGTCTGTTTTTAAGAAGTTTTTAGCTAAACCATTCCTAGCACGAGTAATTAAACTTTCGTTAAACATAAAGCTATACATGGCTTGCACGCCATTCTGTGAGAATACGGCAGCACTCTGTAAGATTGATTGTGTATAGGTTCCGGCACACATCCCACCGTACATTGGTGTAGCAACAAATAATTTAGACATAATTTTTTGGTCCCCTGACTAGTTTATAAAGTTTAAATTTACTGTTTTCATCCCATTTATCGTGAATTTCATAGCCTTTTTGCCTTAATTCACCAACACGAGTAGCTAGTTTCATAGTTCCAGCTTCACGTAGTGCGTCTAATGGGCTTTTCCAACCACTACGCAAACAATCAATTATTCTTTGTATTTGCAGTTTTTTTTCCATTTTCTCTCTCCAATTTAGGTAACCAGCCGTATTTTCTCCACGTCTCTTGTACGTTCGCATACTTCGCATGATATTCAGAACCGCCTAACAATGTTTTCTCTTTTGGTGGATGTGATGGGTCATATTTTTCCATGATTACTCCTCCTCTGCTGGTTTATAGTTTTTTTCTTTTAATTTTTCACTAATTATTAAATAATAATCAATAATTGACGGACTACAATTTTTTAACCTTTCACTAATCTCATTTATTTCTTCCATGGTTAATTCTTCCCATTCAGAAACAATATCTAATTTACATTCTCTTTCTCGCCCGTAATAAAGCCCATCTTTATCCCAAGATTCAACTTCCCAATCTTCATCCCAAAGAATTGCTCCATGAATAGGGTATTTGTAATACCCATCAACAGCATAAATTCTTATTTTCATGCCATTTCTTGATTTATAAAACTTGCCAACTTCGATTATTAATTTATCCATAAAACCTCCGTTATTTAGGTAAAGTCCCCACTGTTTGCATACCACTGGTGGGGGCAGCGGACCTAAACCTCCGTCATTGCGACGTAGAAACTGGCAAACTCAGCGAGGATACTGAAATATCTACACCGCCATTAGGTATGACGTCACCACGACTAACTGTGATTTTGTAGACATTCTTATCATCATTAATAACACCTGCTTTCTGTAAACTATCCAAAATTCCCTTCAAACAATTATCCAAATCCATTAAGCGTTTAGTAGGACTATGCAAAACAATATTGATAAAAACAATGCCATCTCCAAATTTAGGTGCATTTTCTCTCTCACATATCAGTCTTACGGCTTCTCTAAAGTTACGACCCCTATTAGAGATAACCATACGCCCATTCCAATTACGCCAATACATATTGACGCTTGGTGGATACGGAAGTCTTGTCTTATATATCAAAAAGGAACCTCGTCATCAGTGTTTTTGTATCTATCACTTACATCCTGTGGATAAATTTTCTGATCTGGTGTAAATGTCTGTACTTTACAGCTTATCATAGTATTACCTAGTCTTGTACGCTTTGACCATCCACTGATCTTAAATTTATTGCCATTATCATCACAAAACGTACCTTGAAAGTCCGGTGCTTTCTCTGATTTCTTTTTAACTTCAAAAATAACCATGTTTCCAGGTCTTACTTCAAATGTGTTGTTCATATTACTGACTCCGCAATAATCTTGTTCTTCAGTGTATCAGGTAACGTGTTTAATAGCTGTTCGTTAGCCTGTCTAAAGGAACGCAATCTCTCTAACTTTTCGTCCTCGTCATATTTTTTGCTTTGGGATAACTTACGCATCATGTTAATAAAGTGATTGACCCAATCATCCATATCCTCGTGAAATGAGTATGGTTCGTCACTACCAGGAACATATAACGGTACTGAATTAATATCTTTTGTTACTTCTACTTCAATAACTGGCACATCCTCTTTAACGATAGGCGTTATATCCTTTTCTACTCTTTTATTTGTAGGTTCAAAGTCTGCCACTTCTTCTGGGGTATAGGTACCTGTGACAATGCCTGGATAAACACTTCTAATTCCTTCACTAATACATCTCGAACGCAACATTGCTCTTGGAAACTTTGCCCAACCGCTTCCTGGTTTAACAAGTCCAATTCTAGTAGCCTGTTCAATCGTCCAAGTAACCGACAATTCTCCACCACTAGGGTGACTAAAGAGTCCTGTAACCTTTGCATCTGTGTAGTCTGTCCACTCAACTTTTCCTCCCGCTCTTTGAAAACGGGCAAGCATAGCGTCTGCTTTTAATGCTGGCTTACCCTGGATGATGTGATATTCCTGTACTGCTTTCATAGGATGCATATTCTCTGATTGTGCTAATAACATCAGGGTGACTGCCTCTTCCTGAGTTTTAACGCCAAATAGATTAGATTTAACGACTGCTAAAGCCATTCTTTCTATATCTTGATAAGGTACTATGTTTTCCATAACTGTCTCCGTTTAGGTTATTTAACTAAGAAACGTCTGCTACCCAACTGCTCAATAACATACTTCTCATACAAATCTGGCATAGATTGTTTAAACAAATCGGTACTAAAACGTTTAGTAGGTTTACTGTTCTTCCAAGTAACTAAAGTTTCACCACTAAAAGTACGTAATTCAGCCCTATTAGCCATATACGCCTTTATCTTGGTCTCAATAATATCAACCTTAGCTTCAATCTCTTTAACGGCTTCCTTGCCTACCTTAAGCTGTTCTACCAGGTATTCAATCTCATTAGTAGCAATTAAAGCGTCCTCAGTAGCTTCAGGAAAGGCAAGATTAGCGTCCTCTACGCTTGTAGGTTCTGGTAAAGCATTTAACTGTACGTGTGCCCACCACTCACTAGCTTGCTTAATCAGGTGTTCTTTATCTTCTTGAGTAAAGTTAAGTTCAAAAGTATGAAACTCTTGTCCACCAAATAATACTGCTAGATATACCTTGTCTACATTATGTACAACTGCTTCATGTAAACATTGGTAATAATCCTCAGTAGGTACTCTATTAGTATCTGGGTCAAAGAATTTACGCTTATTAGCGTTATAATTCTTAGCTTCCACAAGGAAAGTACCATCACTGCTTCTAGCATCAAAATGGCTCTTTAACCAATGTTCTGTTGGGTGTGCAAGCATATAATCAGCGTCAACTAATTCAGCGTTCAAACGTTCACTAGCAAGTCTAATAATAATGGGTTGCATAACGTGTCCCATCTGCACTGCTTCAACGTCTGATAGGTCCGGTGCTTCTTTTTTACCTTGTTTAATTAAGATTGTCTCAATCAGGTTACCATTGACTGCTCTACGGGTATCACTTGCCCACCAGGCACTGTTTCTAATCTCTGGTGCAAAATCATCTCTATCGTTTGCCATAATTGTTTCCTCTATTGTTTAGGTTAAAAAGGTGCTTCGTCATCTACGAAAAACCTAATTTTGGGATTAGTCTTTTCGTATAAAGAATTAATTTCCTGCCAAGAAAATTTATATTGTGTGCTTAATTCATCAAGCAAAATAGATAAATTCCACCAATCGTATACATTAATTAAA
>JAEHJW020004979.1_pt1 | contig 17295 bp, 18 predicted proteins | sample 9271431 | NCBI WGS metagenome assembly JAEHJW02 | reverse complement strand
GACTCTCGTCAATGGCGTGGCGCACATCTTCCGGCCGCCGCTCGACCGCCTGCAGAAGTTCCTGTCACTCTCCTGGGATTGGATCGGCGACTTTGCCGTCCCGACCGACCTCACGGCGACGACCAGCATCATCCCGACCGCATCGAGCGCGCTTTACAAGCGGGCGGTCACGATCGAAACCGCAGGTTGATTTTTTACACCGGAAATAGGATACGCTTATGCGACCTCAGCGACCGAGCAAGAATGTTTCCCGGAGCCTCCGCGCTCAGCGTATTCCGGGGCGCGCATCCGAACCGATTGAGACCCGCAAGTTGAAGGGTGGCGCAGGTTCACGGATGCTTCCCGGTGAGTCCGGGGTCGAGCCGCCTCCGGGCTACGATCACAACGAGAATACCGCGGCCCGCTACGGTGCCGAGGTGGGTGCGATCTTCGGCGGACGTAAGTGAAGCGCATCCGGCAAATCAACGAGGTGAAGCGTACGACGGGGGCTATGAACTCATCGATGCGCGATGCCTTTGTTCCGAACTGGGATAAGCGGCCTGGCGCTGCACAGCAGCTCGACCGCATCCTGCCTCGGGAGCGGATGGGCAACAAGATGACGCCCCGGGGGAATGCGCGCTTGCGCAGGAGTTGATCGATGCCTACGACTTTCCGTGTTCCGCTGGGGTATCCGCGCAATGATCCTCAGCAGCCACAGAACCCCACGCTGCTTCCGAACTTCGATCGGCACTATGCGAGCGGGAATGGCACGATTGATCTGAAGTCCCCGCAGCGGTATCTCGAGGATACGCCGCGTGTGGACGCCACGGCTTCCGTGACACTGGGTGGCACGGTCGCGAGCGGCGATGTGACTTCGATCACCGTAACGCATCCGGCGCTTCCGAATGGGGCGCTCACGGAATCGTACACGGCGACGGGCTCGGATACGGTGGACACGATTGCCGAGGAGCTCGCTACGCAGTTCCTCGAGGCGATCGATGGGCTCACGGTGGCACTCCAGGTGCTTCCGGTTGGAGGCCAGTTGACTTTCAACTGGGAAGGACCGATCGGCAATTCCGCAGTGCTCTCGGCAACTGTGCAGAACGCCATGACCGCGACTTTGAGCCCCGTTTCGGGTGCGCTTTCAGGTGGTTCCGGACCCATTCTCGTGTACAGCAACTTCACGTTCTTCAACAACAACGTCACATCCAATTACTGGTACGGGCGACCGTATTCGCTGGGCAGTGATGTGATCGGGAAGATGTTGACGCAGGGAATGCCGATCTACTGATGAAGCGCCAGTGCGCCCGATGCGGTGCGCAACTGAAACCGCAGGCGAAGAAGTGCCGGTTTTGTGGTGCGCCGAGAGATGTGGAGCAGGATGGGGATTACGTTGCGGTACGACCGTGGCGTGGCTATCTTGGCTCCGTGACGACGAACTTGAAGGCGGGCCAGGTCATTCATGATCCGGTAGTGGCGCAGCAGTTGTTGAAAGTGGGCGCACCACTGCTCCGACAGGATGAGGCGGGTCGAATGATCCAGTGTCCGCATTGCCGGGTGTTATTCCCGCTTGGAGACGCTGGTGGCGCTGACCGCGGAAAGTAAGGCTTCAGTTCGACGGCATCTGTGTTACCCCGTCATCGGCCTCATTACGACTTCGCCGGCCGGGGGCGCATTGGCCTCGGGATTCATCGGGTACCGGTTCTTCCAGACCTACGGTCGGCTCGAGTTCAAGATGAACAACTTGGACCCAGTGGAAGAATCGATCCTTCTGGGTAATGCCATCGGAGCGGTTGCGCTCATTGGACCGCAGCCGAATGAGGGTGACACCGTATCGGTCACGCTCTCGAACGGAAATATTGCTTCTCCTCAGACGATCACCGCGACGGCCCCGGCGCCTGTGAACGGCGTCGATGCGCGGTTGACCCTATGCAACCTCCTGGCTTCTGCCGCGCAATTGAATCCGGTTCTTCAAGCCGCGGGGATTCTCGCGGTGACGCCGTTTGGGACGGGTCCCTATTCGCAGCAGGCGATTCCGGTACCGCAGGTCGCGTTCGAGAGTCCGGTTTCGTTCACCATCACCTCCTCGGGTTCGGGGGCGCTTTACCCGCAGATCACCTCGAGTGGGACGCAAATGCCTCCTGTGGCCTCTCTGGCATCAGCCGTGAGTCCGAACATGGCGACGGCCGTGTATGGGTACCTTCCGATTCTCGATATCCTGGAAGGCGCTTATGCAGCGGCGAGCGGGAACCTCGACACAATCCAAGCGGATGTGTGGAAGGGGCGATCGAACGAACTCGGTCAACGGTACTCTCTCTACCGTATGTGGCAGGGTCGGCTTGCTGACTTTTTGGGTGTTCCGCTCGACCCCGATCATACTTTGAATGCGAAGCGTCACGGGGCATTGAGCTATGCCTGATGCTGACCACATTCAATATCTGATTGATCGAGGCCGCGGAATGGCCGCGAAGCATTTGGGGGTCAATTACGCGGTGTATCGGCCGCTCACCACGAGCGGCGCGGCGAATTACCTAGACCCTGTGAACCAGGTGAATTCCGGTTGGCCCGTCTATTTCATGCAGAAACCGGCTGGTGCTTTCAGAGGATCGTTCGAAGGAACGAATGTCAAGATTCCTCTTTATGACATCATCGCGGACATGACCCCGTTCATTGTGGGGGACGTGTTTGTGAGCACGGATACCCCCTACGTTCCTTATGGCGGCGCGTTGACGGCGGATCTCAATACGATCACGGTGGATACACCACAGCAGCTCGGTGCGCCATCCGGCTACGGAGCGGGCGCGACGCGGGTGCCATTCCCTACGGTTGAGATCGATGCGTTCTGTCTTGCTTTTCACGGTCCGATCAAGAAGTCGATTGGTGCGCGCCTTGATCGGATCGCATCGATTTATCGCATGGCTGCGGCGCCTGCGAATGGGTATTTCTCGGCGGACACGAACGCGGCATCGCCGGTTGTGCTTTCGTACGGGGTATTTACCGTAGGGGCACCTGGCGCAACGCCGGCACAGGTTCCGGTGGGAATTTCGGTAATGCCGCGGTGGCGTGGAGAATTGATCAAATCCATTCCGACGACGAGTCAGGTGGTGGAATATTTCATTTACGTGCCGCCGCTCAACGGTTTCACCTTCGAAGAGGGCGATCAGATCGAGTTCCAGGATGGATCACGGTACTTTGTCCAAGTTCCTTATGAGCAGATGGTGGGATTTGCGGGGTCACAGCTCGGTGTCGAGCGTGTTGGGATGCAAACTTGATGTTCGCGCGTGACGCTTACAATGTTCTGCAGAGCCAGTTGGAAAGCGCAGTGGCGACGATCACACCACTTCCTTCCGTATTCAATGGATGGCCTACCGAGCAAGCGCTTTTGAACCAGGTGGCCAAGAGCTCGAATACTTTCATCAGTCTTTATGATCCCGGATTTTCCCGGGATGATTCGCGTTTTTTGCTTTTTACGGCTAATGAAGTAACGACGCAAGCGGGGATCACGAGCGCGGTTTCTTTGCCTCTGCTCGTTGATACGGTGACAGTTACGCTTGGAGGTACCATTGTCACGAATGATGCGGTTTCGGTGGTACTGGGTAAAGGGCAGGAAATTGAAACGGCGACCGCGAGCGCGGGAGCCACGGACACGCCCACTACGATGGCCACCAAGCTCGCAAGTGCGGTTAATACCGATTTGGCTTCATGGGTGAGTGCGAGCGCCAGTGGGTCTGTCGTGACACTGACCAATATCACAGCATCGGTGCTTCGAGTTGCGTCGAACGTTGGGAATGTAGGGTCTCGCTATACGGAAGTGGGACGTGTGGTTCGCGATGCGCAGATCGACGTGTGGGCGGGGAGCGATGCGCAGCGTGTCGCTGTAGCACGTCTTGTGGAAGGGGAGCTTGTTTCTCTTGATTCTCACTTTGGTGCGCAGGGACTTTCGGGTTCTGATGAAACCTGGGTGCGTATTCGGAGAATGTCCGACCGGTTTATCGATGATGATGTGAACCGCGGACTTTACCGATGGTGCTTTCGAGGGACCCTTGAATACGGGCAAACCGCCGAGGAGAGTCTCTGGTCGGTGCTTTCTTTTCTGCCTTCTTTTACCGGCAGTGTTGCCGTTTCGTAATTGTGATAAAGTTCGGGATGAATAGAGCGAGGATGACATGCCACAGATACTGAGTTCCTCGAGCTTCAATAGCGCTTCTTTGAGCGCACCCGACGCTTATGTCGTCAACTCGCCGCCGCCCCCGCTCCCTTCAGGTGTTCAGACCAATATCGGAGCGGTCATCGGAACGGGTTCATGGGGACCGCTCAATGTGCCGGTTCTTGCTGCAAGTCAGGCGCAGGCCACACAGGCATTCGGTCTTCTCACCTCGGCATCCGTCAAGGGTGGTCCTTCGGGTGGCGTTGATCCCTACGATCTCTGCTGGGCACTTACGAATGCCTTTAATCAATCCCAAGGTGCGAATGCGCCGATCGGGATTTGGGGGGTTCGGGTTGCGGACAATACCGCTGCCTCAGCTTCGGTTACTCTCGAAGATACCGCAACGCCTACGCCGGCTTCTGGAGGTACCCTCACGGCGCTCTATACGGGCACTATGGGTAATTTGGTGAAGATCGCCATTGCGGCAGGGGGTGCCGCCAATACCGCCACTGCGACGCTCATGGGCTTCGCCAATGGGTATGTAGAGGTCTTCCCGAATTTGCCGACTGCGAGCGGCGCTTTCTGGGCGGCACTTTCGGCAGCTCTGGTGAATGGTATCTCAGGGGTTCGCGGGCCGTCACAACTGGCTCGCTTCACTGTTGCGACTTCGACTGCGGCTCCGGCTTTGGGGGTCTTTACCCTGTCGGGTGGTCTCGATGGTCGAAGTGCTGTCACCACGGCGGATCTTACGGGTTCAGATGCTTCGGCACCTTACACGGGTGCGTATGCGTTGCAGGGACTCACCCCCGCGCCGAGTGAGTTCTGGATCGCGGGCCTCACGGACAATACCGCCTATGCTGCGATGCAGGCATTCGCGGATTCGATTGGTGCGCAGTTCTCCTTTGCATTCCCCACGGGGACTGCGAGCGCCACTGCGGTGACGGATCTGCAAGGGTATGGCGTGGCCGATTACGAAGTGAACGCTTTCAAGGATTGGCTCTACGTCTTCGATCCGGTGAACAATGTGGTGCGCTTGACGGACCCGTTGGCGATTGGAGTGGGGCGCCTTTTGACGCTATCTCCGGAGGAGTCCCCCCTCAACAAACCGGTGTATGGCGTAATTGGGACGGAGCGTTTCAACCCTTCGACGGGCATCAACCAGCCCTATTCCGATATCGAAGTGGGGCAGTTGAACAGTGCCGGGATCATGTTCATCACGAACCCGTGTCCGGGGGGGCCATATTTCGGCTTCCGTACGGGAGTCAATACCGCCATGCAGACCAACCAGACCGAGGGGCCGGTTGAGTTTGCGCGTATGACGAATTTCGAATCCTATACCATCGCGAAGATGAGCGGTCCCTTCGTAGGACAGTTGCAATCGCAGCAGTCCGGAGACAAGTTCCGCGCTTCTGTTCGAACCACGTTCAATTCCGAGTTCCAGCAGCAGATGGAGCAGGGGATGATCGATGGTTATAACGTGCAATGTGATCTTGGTAACAACTCCGCTGCATCGATTGCGGCGCATATTTGTTACGTGTACATCACGCTGACTTATCTTTCCTCGGTCTGGTACTTCGTGGCGCAATTAACCGGCGGCACCACGGTGGTGACTTCCGGTTCCACTCTCACCTCCGCTTTGCAGGGGGCCTAAATGGCAACGTTCGTCAGTAACGGTTTCAATATCGGCCCCGATGCTTCGGTGACACTCATCTATCGACCGACAGGGCAAACGCTGCCGGCCGATGCGTTGGGTCTTCTCATGGAGATCACCGCCGAGCAGAAGGCCGAAGCCATCATTACGGAACCCATCACCGATGGTGGGAAACCCGTTCTCGAAAACTACTTCATGGGATGGACCGGTTCACTCAATTTCACCCGGGTGATCGGAGCGTTGACCGGTATCTTCGCTACGATGTCCACCTACTTTTACGCGGGGGGTCGTCCGAGCTGGGATATTCAGGTTGGTGTGAGAAACATCGACGGTTCCCTCGATGAGTATCTCTTCACGCAATGTGTGTTTACTCGACCGCAGTTTGGTCGTTTCCGAGCACGTGCTGCGGTAGAACAAAGTCTTACTTTCGACGCTCGCGATATGATCGTTGTGGCGGGTCCGGAAGCCCTCATCTCACAGGTAGCGTAAATGAGCGAACCCAAACATCGTATCTCTGTTCGACCGCCTGGCGCTTCGACCCCTCCGGTTGCGCAACCTGGGCCTTCTGAAGACCCTGTATCTCAGGCCATTGCTTCCGTACAGACGGCACGTACGACGATGGAGGCTCAAATGGTTGAGCTTCCGGATGGTCGTCTGGTGGAATTGGGTCTTCCGCAGCGTTCTGTTGCCGCTTTGGTGACGATGATTGCCGCGGAAGTGACCGAGGTGATGCAGGATGCCAGCACCACGGCCCGGCTGATGGCGCTCACGGCCCTGCAGCCCCAGATCGAAGCGATCCTGTATGTCCGGTCGATTGATGGTGAGCGCGTCATGGTGGGTAATGCCGCGCAATACAAGGGCGTGGCGGATCGGTTGACGGATGGAGGGATTCGTACGGTCTTGCGGGCCATACAACATTTCTGGCCTACTCCATCGGCGGAAAACCTGCCGATGGTAAAAAAAAATATGCAATGACCCGACCTTCCGCACTTGCGTGGCAGCCACAGGGGGCCATGTGAGTTGGGCGGAAGCATGTGCGATGAGCCCTCTCGAGCGTGCGGCGTTCATTTACGCAGCGCGGGAAAGTGAGGGCTTTGTCGTGAATTGGGATACTGGTGAGATGTCGAAGCCCGAGGCTCCTCCGATTCCACCGAGGGCTTCCCGTGTCTAGATTCACCGGCCACGTTTATCGTTTTCGGAACTTCGCCGAGATGGCGACGCATCTCGAGGGAGCTGCGCAGATGGGAGTTCCGGAAGCGCTCCGTGCGGAGCTCGACGTGCTGGGCGGCCTCATTGAGAACCGGGCCAAGAGCTACCTGGGGCATCCGCAGATTCAAGGGCATGCCGGTTTCCCCCCGTGGCCACCGCTCGCTCCTTCCACCCTTGCTCGAAAAGAGGCGAATACGCCGGGTATCGAGACAGGGGAGATGCAGGCCAGCATTCAACATCAGGTGGTAAGTGACGAGGAGGTGCAGATCGGCACCAATGTTCCCTACGCCAAGTACTTCGAATATGGGACGGTGAGTCAGCCGGCGCGTCCTTTCATCGAGCCTGCGGGACTCGAAGTGGTTCAAGAGCGTTTGGAAGATATCGGCGCTGCGGTCGTTGAAGGGATGATGGGCGGCCGGAGTATGGAGCGCTGACGTATGGCTGAAATGTTTGATGTTGGAATTTCAGTCTATCTTGCGACGCGAATTACCGGCGACCTCATGCGTATTGCGGGAGGTTTCCGTAATGCGGATTTCGCTGTGCGTCGTATGGAGCAGTCCATCACGATGCTGACCGCGCAGCACGAATTGCTCGGTCGCCGGATGCTCGTCACGAACCAGATCAACCAGGATAGCATCCAGTTGATGAAGGATCGTGAGACGGCTCTTCTCCTGGCAGGTGATACGGAAGCGAATCTCGTTCAACGCGAACAGCTTGCCGCACGGATTCGCGCCGCCGAGGCGCGTAGTGCGATTCAACAGGAGGAAACGCAACTCCGATTGAAGCGAATGAGCAATGATCTGACAGAGCGCCAGATCGCATTGACCGAAGCCCAGGCACGGGCGCAGCGTGAAGTGGCGATGACGAATATCCGCACCGGAGCGGTCGGTCTCGGTGTGGGAGCAGCACTTGCCATACCTCCGCTTCTCATGGCGAAAGCAGCGGGCCATCTTCAGATGACCAATCGCCAGCTTGAAGCAATCTATGGATTTTCGCCGTCTTTGATTCGAAGCACCACGGCGCAGTCCCTTCAGTTGCAGCAGCATCTGGGTCTCTTCACCATGACCTCTTTGCAGCAATTGTTGGGGCAGCTCATGGGCGCTGGTCTTTCCCGACAAACGGCGCTCGCGATTCGCCCGGAGGTGGCGAATATTGCGGATGTTCTCGCCCTTCAGCAGCAAACGCCGATCGCGGATACGGCCCGTGTAGCGGCGCAGATCGCTAATTTGTTCGGTGCGACGACGCCGGCTAAATTCACGCCGATCGCCGAAAACCTGATGCGGTCTGCGCTAATTACACCTGGGGGTCTCGATACACTCGAAGGACAGCTTTCTTATTTTGCGCCCCTTGTGAAGAAAGGGATGACTTCTCAGCAGATGCTGCAGTTTGCCGTTATGTCGCAGTATATTGGCGCGGCGCGTGGTGCTCTGTCTCCGCAGAATCTTTCGACATTCCTTGCTCGCTTTGCAATGGCCGGCAACCCCTTCGTAGGTGGACGCCAGATGGGCTATGCCGAGATGCTCGGCATCCCTCAGTTCCGAGCTGAGCATCCGGGATATACGTTGAATCAGATGGTGAGCTTTCTCGAGCATGATCGAGCCCGGATGGGGAACAAGCAATTCGAGCAAATCTCATCGGCGTTGTTTGGTGTTTCGCGCGGCTATCGTACGCTTCTTGCATTGACGGAACCGAAACTGGATGATCGTTTACGGGAACTTACGAATCGTATGGATGGCATCGGATCTTCGGCCAAGATGCAGGGGGAGATTCTCAATACGCTCGAAGGACAGTACAAATTATTCAGCACCAACTTAGATGCGTTGGGGATTGAACTCGGATCTCCGCTTGTACGTCCATTGCAGGAAGTCAATGGATTGCTTGCTTCTATGGCTGCGGGATTGACCAATATGGCGGCGCACCACCAGGATACGGTAGGGGTTCTTGATCAGTGGGCCGTGACGACCGGTATTCTGATCGGCGGCGCATCGGGATTGAAATTGCTGGCGGGTGCTTTCGAGATGTTCACGGGCGGCTCGCTTGCTGCGGCCTTGATTGGACTCGCTGGCCCCATGGCGCTTCTCGCGGCGGCTATTACGGCTGCCACGGTAGCGTGGGAGCATCGTCATCAGATTGAGCATTGGTGGGATAAAGCTTCATGGTGGAATCGAATACTCGGGATTGCCAACCCTGCTATTGAGGGGTTGGTGCAACATTATGAACATGCTGCCCATGAAACTCATGTCAATCGACAAGCACGAGATGCGATTCTCGATCCCATTATGCCGGGGGTTCACATCGAGCATCTGCACGTTAATCTGCCGTCGGTGGGGAATGCGCGACAATTTGCTCGGGAACTTCATGAGCACTTGCGTCAGTCTTTGTCGGCGGTAGGAGCGGTCTCAGGGGTGCCTGAGTCACCGCTCTTACACGGTAAGGTGACGCCGTGACGACTGCGACTACTGTCCCCGTCACCCCGACGAATCAACCGGCTTCGAACGGTATCATTACTTTCAGTATCGGATCTTCACCTAACGATCCGAATGCTATTATTTTTGGGCAGCAAAATACACCGACATCTGTTTCGAGGTTGGAAATTCCGGGTCGGCTCAACGACCTCGGCGGCATTCAGAAAAATGCGGTGCACGAGTTTCCGGGGGGCTACCGAACCATTCAACCGCTCGGCGCGTTCCCGGAGCCGCTCAATTGGCGTGGGACGTTTTTAGGCGGGAATGCGTTTGCACGACATTTCCAGATGGATGCTCTGCGACGAAACGGAAAGACCGCGTACTTGACTTATGGTCCATGGCAATGGGAAGGGCTTCTGATCCGGTTTCAAACGGAAGCTCGGTATCAGAATTACTGCGCGTATCGAGCAACGTTCGAGCCATCTATCGATTTGACGGCAGCGGGACAGGCGCAGGCGCCGTCTGCAAGTCAAACTGCCAATACGATGACGCAGTTGTTGACGAATATTCAACAGCAATACCAGACGGATTCCGTACTTTCGGCAGAGTCACAGGCTGCTCTCATCATCTATGCGGCCACTGTCGTACCGTTGATTCAGGCGTATGGTCAAGGTTCCACGCAGTTGACTTCATCGGATACTTTGGCGCTTACAGAAGCGACCGGGGCGGTTACTGCGGCACTTGCACTCGATGCGCTTTCGACGAATCCGGAGGTAACTTACGCAGCGTCTTCAACCGGCTCATATGTCAATGCCATTACGGGGACACTTTCTTCTGTGGCAACGCAGACCACGATTCAAGTGGTGAATCCGAATCTGGCGCAATTAGCTGCGCAGTATTATGGAGATGCCACACAATGGCGTACGTTGGCAAATGCTAACAATCTCATCGATATGCAACCGAGTGGCTCTTATTCATTGGTGATCCCCAATGCCTGATGTGATCAACACCATCAGCCCCTACGTGATCATCAACGGGATTCGCATTCCGATCTTTGCCTTTCACGCAACGATGGGCGCGTATGGGAGTGTTGGGACATTCTCTTTCTCGACTGCGATCAGCTCATTGGCTTCGCATGGCTTTGGGCCTTCGAACCTTCTTTCAACCTATATCGCCTCTTCACAACCTTCTATGGCCGATGGGAGTCCAAGTTTACCGATTCAGATTTGGGTCAATGGTGCTTATGGACAGCCCTATCAGGCGATTTTCGGCGGCGATATTGATGAGTTGCATTGGAATTTCGACGAGGATGCTCTCACGGTTACGGGACGTGATTTTTCAGGGCGTCTCAAGGATTATAAAATCGTTCTTGATCGAGGATGGGTTAATTTGACGCCTACGCAGTTTGCGCAGAAAGTGGCGACGAAGATGAGTCTAACGTTGGAGATGCCCGTCGCGGCTACGACGCAGACCAGCATCGGGGTGATGATGCAGTACGCCGGGGAGCAGACGCCAACTGAGCAGTACGCGGTGGGGACGCAGCAGAATACACAGGTGTGGAGTTCACCTAAGATCGTATGGGATATCCTCAATTTCCTGGCGCGGGAGATTGGTTGGACCGTTTACACTACCGTGGATCAGAAGCTTTACTTTGGTCCGGTCAAGGAGCAGCCACCTCGGGTATTTACCTGGCTCTCTCCTGTGACATCGAGCGCAGTGCCTGTGCGAAATTTGCACATTCTGCATCAACCGCATCGGTACGGTACTTTCAAGGTAGTTGTGATGAGCTATCACAACTACTTCGTGCAAATGTTTTCGAGCACTCTGCTTGGTCTCGAGCATCCCATCAAATTGCCGAACGGTAAGTTTATCGGGCAAGGTGTGTGGAAAAATGCCAGTGTTCTTTCTTCCGCTTTAGAGGAAGGTAAGCCGAACTATTTTTATTTCGTGCAAGGCTTGACACCACCGCAGATTGAGCAACTGGCACTGGCCATTACATTCGATATTGCGAAACGGTTGTATACGGTCTCCGGAGAGATCGATGGCGACCCAACATTGACTCCGATGGAGCCTATTCAGATCGATGATGCGAGTGGGGATAACTTGCAAGGCTATGCATCGAAGTCTTTGATGCTTGCATCTGTCGAGCATACGTTCAACATGCAAGATGGGTATTTGACGACTTGGAAAGCGTGGCACGCACCTTCTGCGCCACAGGATGCGAACACCTTGGTTCCGTCCATCCCGGCAAGTTCCTTGAAAGTGGTTCAGACGAACACAGGTCAATGATGCAGGAATTTGATGACATTGCACACTTCGTGATGCAGCTTGCTCAGCAACAGCAAGAACCGAGGCTCATTGGGTTCGGGCATGTCACGAGCTATGACCCAAAACGGCATCTGGTAAAGGTCGTGCTGCCGTCCTTCAATGTGATTGACCCGCAGACCGGAGCTGTTGTATCCGACCCAATCATTTCACCCTGGATGCAACTGGGTTCACCATGGGCCGGGAATGGCTGGGGTTTTCAAGGTGCGCCGAATGTAGGTGGTACAGGCCCAGATAACTATGGAACGCAGTGTGCCATCTTTGCAGTAGACAACAACTCGTCGGTTTCCTTCACCGCAACGATGTTGTTTACGAATGTGGATCTACCTCCGGATGACACATTGCTTCCGGGAGAAGCTGTTTTACAGCACCAGACTGGGACGAAGATCAAGCTGAAAAGCACAGGCGATATGGATATCTACGTGCAATCGGAATTGTCCGTGACAAATTCAGCGGGTTTTTCGGTTGTGGCGAATGCTCAAGGCTCGATCGCCATTACACTTCCGAGTGGTCAAACTTTTTCGATTGATGGTACGGGCGATGCGCTGGCATTGGTTTCCAAGCTTGTGGAGGCTTTCAATTCGCATACACATAGTAATAATGGGAGTGGCCCCCCTGTTACTCTCTGGAATGCTTCGACAATCGAATCAGCTTTAGTGAAAGTCGGGTCATGAGTCTTTACCTTGAATATGGTGGCGACCTTGTGTTGAACCAATTCGGTGGTCTTCAGAGTGCTACCGGATGGGATGAGGTACGACAGCGCCTCGAACGTGCCATATTGACATCCCCTGCGACGAACTTTCCGGGCGAAGGTCCTTTACCACCCGATTACATTTTTGAGCCGACTTACGGAGCGGGTGCACAGCGCGAAGTGGGCGAAGGATTTGATGCAAATCGGTTTGCCAATATGACCGCTTTTGTTCAGCAGGCGCTGGCACAGGACCCGGCTGTGAACCCTGGGATTCAACCGATTATTTCCATTGCACAGACGGGTTTTCAGCAGTTTACGATGACGGTTGTGGTCCCGCTTTTGAACGGGACTTCAGGTACAATGGTCTTTGACATCGCACCGTGAGCGTTATGGGCACTGAAGTTTCAAGCTTGACCTTCCAAACGAATGCCGAATTCGTTGCGGCGATGACGGCAGCTTATGGCGGCTCGCTTGGAATTTTGCCATTGCTCAAACCGGGTGATCCGGCGCTCGCTATTTTCCAGGCCGTGGCCACGCAGGATGACTTCCTGCAATTTCTCATGCAGGTCATGTGGGCTGCGGCGCGACTTTCCACATCCTCTGGCAGTGACGTAGATAGCTTCGTCAATGATTTCGGGTTGACTCGGCTGCCTGCTACCTACGCGACTGGGCCGGTAACTTTGACGGCTTTGACTGCCCCTTCTTTTGCGGTTCCCGTCGCAGTAGGTTCCGTTATACAAACCCCTGGTGGAGCGATTCAGTATCAGCTCGTGGCTGATACGAATCAGGCTGCTTGGAGTGCTTCACAAAATGCGTATATTTTGCCGGCTGGCCAGAATGTCATCACAGCGACTGCCCAGGCTACCGTAGCAGGTAGCGTGGATAATGTTCAGGCGGGACAACTCTCGCAGTTCGGATCAGCGATCGCAGGAATCGATCTCGTTACGAATGGCGCAGCGATTACGAATGGATTGGATCAGGAAACGGATACTGCGCTCAAAGCGCGTTTTGTTCAGTATTTGGCGTCTCTTTCCAAAGCGACGGTCGGAGCCTATCTCTTTGCGGCGAACTCGGTACAGCAAGGACTTGACCTTTTACCCCTTGAAAATACGAATGTCAGCCTCGTTACTCAGAATGGAATCAACACTATGATCGTGGACGACGGCAGTGGATCGCCGCCTTCGAGTCTTCTCAACTCGGTACTGACAGCTTTGAATAATGTCCGGGCATTTGGAATTCAAGTGGCTGACATTGGTCCTACGGTCATCGCAACGACGGTGGCACTCACTATCATCAGAATACCCAACCCTACGGAAACGCAAAACGTCACACAGAGCACCGTACAGGCTGCGATCGTCAACTACGTTAATTCTGTGCAGTTATCCGCGAACAGCCAATATCTCTATTTGAATAACATCGTGGAGGTGGCCAAAGATTCGGATTCGAATGTCCTCGCCATCGTCAATGGGAGCGTTCTTCTCAATGGAGTAGCCTCGGATCTTTTAATTGGAACGGGTGGCTTGCCTAGAACGACTTTGGCGGATGTCGTGGTAAATATATCGTGACTACTCTTTTTGAACCTGGCGTTACGATCGATCAACCGATTACGATCGATACGCCTGTTACGGTGGATACACCGGGGTCATTCTATTCCAATCTCCCTGATCTTTCCGCAACAGATTTCACAGAGCGATTTCTTCGTCTTTTCCCTCGAGGATGGTCGGGGGGAAATGCGAATGCGCCCGGTGGCGTCGTTTATGCGATGTTCGAAGGCATTGGAACCGTACTTGCATCTTTTCTTTCTCAGATGCAGTTCATTGCGAATGGTCTACGGATTAAATTGGCTTATGGAACCGCCCTCGATGTTATTTCTGAAGACTACTTTGGCGCTGGACTTCCTCGTAATCCGGGTGAATCGGATGATTCTTTCCGTACGCGCATTTTGCAGATGCTGCTTCTTCCGCGCGTTACGCGGCCTGCGATCTTCAATGCCATCAAGATTATTCTTGGAGTGATCCCAAGATTGTCCGAGCCTTGGGCGTCAGGAGACACTGCATCTATCGATCTTAATAGTTATCTCGATGTCGATGGCTCACAAAATATCGCGCCGTCCAGAATATCCGATTTCTTACCATTCTCGGGATTCATAGACATTCCAACACCTGTCAGCAGTGTGACAGGTGGTTACCCAATCTATGGACTTGATAAGGGTCTCGCGCTTGACGTAGGAACAACTGCAATTGATATGGCCTTTTTGGCAACCAATGTCGTAGGGAGTACAAGTTTTGAGTCTTCCGTCTTTTCATTGATTACGTCCTTCAAAGCAATGGGTATTACCGTCTGGACTCGCTTTCTTGCAGGCGGCTCCACGAACAATACGGTATATGGATTCGTACAGGCGTACCCAGGCGGAACGAGCATGGCACAGGCGAGTGAAGGTGTGGAATTTACTCTTCAGTCGTGGCTTCAAACTTTTGGGGTATGGTGCGAAGTTCTTCCCTGGATGGGATCAGCGTACCTCGCATTTCGCGGCGTTCTTTTTCAGATTGCTACTACGACTGCCCCCTCGCAAACTTATACAGTTGCGTGGGTAGCGGCGATCTTCAAGGGACCTTCCCCATTAGCAGTGAGAGTCCCGGTAAAGACGGGTCAGAATTCGTTGACCTGCGCGCTGCCAATTCCGACTGGTACCGTCCCACTTTTGATGGCGGATTGGCCCACAATTCCGTATGTCACCGCATTGACGCCCGCATCCGTGTCCATCTCGGTTTCTAATGCGGGAGCTGGAAATCTGGATCTGCTTTTTCAGACCGGCACTGCGACGGATGTGCCCACTGGGGACACTACGCTTACGATTAATGACCCCACATTGCCTTCAAGTTACGCTTTGTATGCTACCCCTAGTTGGGCCACCACCATGAGCATTGTAAAGTCAAGCGGTTCGTTTATACTTACATTTGGAACGGCTGCACCTGCCGGAGCTGTCGTTTATTGGTCGCCCGTTGCGAATTGAGGTTCTTATGGATCGACCTATTTGGTACACCCTTGAAAATCTACGCGGCTATGACCTTGGCAAAGGCGCACAGGATGCTTTCAAGGGTTCTGGGCGCCAAGCACAGGATATTCTTGGCCAGGTAATAACGGTTGCGGGCGGCCTAGCCGCAACGGCTTCTTCTCCGACTTCTCTTGTAGTCAATATCGGAATTGGTGCGCTCTACCAGCAGGCTGTTCTCGACCCGACTTCTGCCGGCGATCTGCCAATTGATGGCAACACCTACTTTCTTCAAGCCATCGCATGGGCTGCACAGCAAGTTACCCTTTCGACTTCGGCGATTTCATCCGGTCAATCTCAGTGGGCACTCATCGAAGCGACCTTCGCATTCTCGGATGTCATTCGTAGCACCGATCCTAATGGCGGAATCTTGCCGTTCTACAATGCTGCTAATCCCACTCAGCCGCTTCAGGGGCAAGGAGGGTCTGGGGCCACGCTTCCGACCGAAAGAACGGCCACGGTTTCGCTGAAAGTGGTTTACGGTACGCCGGCTACGACTGGTTCAGAGACACCGCCGAGTGCTGATTCGGGGTATGTTGGTCTTTACCTGATCGATCTGGCCTACGGACAGACCGCGATTACGCAGGCCGAAATACTCACGGCCGGTCCTTCAGTTGGAACGAATGTACCGAGCAATTATCCCTATGCGCCATTCCTCGCTGGTTTGCTGAATCAGCATCACAAAGGGATTGCCGGTCAAGCCCCGCAAATCGATCTGACATCGGAAGTGAAGAACATCCTTCCGAATGCCAATACCACTGCTGTAACGACTGCGACAGCCAATACGATTGCGCTTCGGGATGCAAATGCTGAATTGACGGCCGCTTCATTTAATACCAGTTCATCCAAGTATCTTAAAAAGAATATCAAGCGTGTCACTGGCGCACTGGATCTTTTGGATTTGTTTCATGGCGTGACCTACACGTTGCGTGAGACAGGTCGAAATAGTGCTGGCCTGATTGCCGAGGAGTTTCATCGCGTATTTGGATTTGGGGACGGCAAAACAGTCAATGCGCTTGAGGCCGTTGCTGTGCTTACCGAAGGGCTTCGTGAAGAACGCGAAGCTCGGCGCGCGTTGGAAGCGCGTTTGGAAAAACTTGGACTCGGCTGATGGCCTCTGGATACGATGTCAATGGCGTTGATCTGGATACGATTTTCGCTCCTTACACGAGCGGAACTCAGGCTGCTGCCACTGGATACTTAGTCGGTGGTGTAGACCTTAACCAGCGGTATGCTCCGCTGTCGGCCGGCAGCGCAGCTCTCGTTACGGGGTTCGACAGTGGGGGCGCAGACCTGAATACGTTCTTCGCTGCTGCCAATACCACTACGGTAACAGTTGGCACTCAGCCTTCCAATGTATCCGGGTCAATAGCCGCTGGTGATCCGACCGGAACAGTCACTAGCGGCACGACTACTTGTGCCGGAGCTAATGGAACTGGCAGCTATTCATATACTTGGCATATTGCTAGCGGCTCTGCCTCTTTCACCAATCCGAATTCTGCCACCACGGCAGTCACAGCTTCCGTAAATGCTGATACCACTTTGTCCGGAACCATGTATTGCACCATTTCGGACGGTATAAGCAGTGTTAATACGAACACGGTTTCTTGGTCTCTAACGAATACCACTATCCCGGTTTCAGTTGGAAGTCAACCCTCCAATGTAACTGGATCATCTGCTGCCGGTGATCCTGCCGGGACGGTAACTAGCAATACGACTTCATGCTCTGGTGCCAATGGGACTGGAAGCTACTCATATGCTTGGCATATTGCCAGTGGCTCTGGTGTGTCATTCACGGCGCCAAACTCTGCTACTACTGCGGTTACCGCCACTGGT
>JAEHJW020009645.1_pt1 | contig 17316 bp, 22 predicted proteins | sample 9271431 | NCBI WGS metagenome assembly JAEHJW02 | reverse complement strand
CGACGGGTGTCGTCACTCGCGTGCCGGAAGGCGTGGATCCTGGCTGGGTCGGCAATCCGGGCAAGATCTGGAAGGAAGGGCGCCGCGCGCCGGTGTCGGCCGAGCCGGTGAGCTCCGTCCCTGGCGTCCAGGTCGCGCTCCCAGGGAAGCACCGCGTCTTCCTGTCGACGGCCGAGGCGCGGCGCGTGCTCGGTCCCCAGGCAGAAACCTGGCGCGGGGGCCTGACAGATGCGCAGAAGCGGGCGATCGCGCGGCCGACGGCCGCCAATGCGGAGGCCGTGCGGGACGCACTGGAAAGCGCGGAGACGCCGGAGGACGTGGCCGCCTGGGACGTGATCGGAGGGGAGACGTTGCGGCAGCTCGCGCTTCTCGATCCGGGCGACGCATGGCGACCGTCCGCGCCGATCGGCGCGAGCATCGTGCGGGAGCTCGCGCGCCTCGACGTCAAGGACCGCGATTTTCTGCTGCGCCTCGTCGTGCCCAAAGGCACGCGCGGCGCGACGTTCACGAATGCCGGGGCACTCTTCCTGGTCTCGGACCGGTGCAGCCTGACGGTCGCGCGCAAGGACGATGACCAGGTGACGATCCTGGTGGGATCGCTGCGCTGATGGCCGGCCTCTCCGCTGAAATCACGTTCGACGATCGCCGCGTTGTTGAGGCGCTGGACCGCCTGCGCATGCTGGACCGGGACGCAAAGCCGCTCCTGGACGCGATCGGCACCGGGCTCGTCGCGTCGACCGAGGCGCGGTTCCAGTCTGGCACCGCGCCAGATGGCACGCCCTGGGCTCCTCTCAATCCCGCCTATGCCGAGTTCCGCCGTCCGGGCCCGACCCTCGTCCAGTCGTCGGCCCTGATGCGATCGATCACCTTCCGCGCCGGCTATCACACGCTGCGGATCGGCTCGCCGCTGATCTATGCCGGTGTCCACCAGTGGGGCGCGACGATCCGGCCGGTGCGCGCCAAGGCGCTCGCCTTCCAGATGGGCGGACACCTGGTCCTCGCCCGCAAGGTGACCATCCCGGCGCGCCCGTATCTGGGCATCTCGGATGAGGATGAGGAGATGATCCTGCAGACCGTCGATCGGCTCCTCGGGCGCCTTCTCGGTGCGTGACAGGGAGGCTCACCGTCGGGGCGATCTTTAAGACGATCTTAAGAGACGCTAAGACGGTATTCAGCGGCTTTTGAGGTATGCTAGGCTCCATCCGGTGGTCCGGAATGACCGCGCCGCTCAGCTGCCTTAAAATCGGCTCTTTCGTCCCGACCCGGTTCCTTCCATCCAGCCACTATCATAACCGTCGTTAGGACGGCCGCATGCGCGTGCGCCTCTACGGTGGGCGCGTGGATCAGACGAACGTTTCCTCCCTGTTCTTGGACTTGCCCGGCGTGGCACTGCACGCGACGGCGGAAGCTGCGCCGCCGGAGTGGATCCAGCTGCTACCGCCGGGCACATTTTCGGGGACGGACGGCCGGGGGCCATACCATGTAGCCGATGCCGACGATCTGATCCGCGTCTCGATGGCCGCGGGCAAGCTGCCGATCGACGAAAACCACTCTACCGACCTGGCTGCGCCGCGTGGCGGCGAATCTCCGGCGCGAGCGTGGATTGTCGATCTCGCCAACCGCGGCGACGATCCGCGCGCGGGAGGCATCTGGGGGCGCGTCGAATGGACGCAGTCCGGCACCGCGCTGATGGCCGACAAGTCGTATCGCGGGATCAGTCCCGTCTTCACACACGCCCGGGGTGGCCGCGTCACCAGGATCCTGCGCGCCGCCCTCACCAACACCCCCAATCTGACCCAGCTCGCGTCCCTGCACGCGCGGATCTCGGCCGAGGAGCGCGCGAAGCTCCCCGCCGACATGTTCGCGGTCCCGGAGAAGCGGGAGCTGATCATCCGTGATCCCGACCACGTCGAGCTGGCGTGGGACATGGTGGACCGGACGGCGGACCTCACCGATGCGGAGCGCGCGGAAGCGCGTCGTCGCATTCTCGCTCGCGCACGGAAGCTCGGGATGGACACCAGCGGCTGGACTGGCGCCGCACACTCGGAAGGAGCGGATATGGACATCGCCACCGTCAGGAAGGCTCTCGGCCTTCCGGACACGGCGGACGAGGCGGCTTGCCTCGCCGCCATGGAAACCGGGCGCCAGCAGGTGGCGCTTCAGGCGCAGCAGCTGACCGACAAGGACAAGCAGCTCGCCGAGCTCGGCACGAAGTATGTGCCGCTCGAGGAGCATGTCGCCCTCCAGGCGCGCGTCGACACCATGGTGAAGACAGCAGCCGAGGAGGCCGCGCGTCGCTTCGTCGACAACGCCATCGCGGCCGGCAAGCCGATCGCGGCCCAGAGCGTCCGCGATCGCATGATCGCGCTACACACGCAGGATCCGGAGGCGACCGAGAAGATGATCGACGAAATGCCGTCGATCAACGCGCGCGGCGCCGATGGGCGCTTCACCCCGGCGCCGGCTGGCGGCGGCACCGAGATGATGAGCGCGGAGGACAAAGAGGTGATGTCGAAATTCGGCCTCACCAAGGAGCAGCTCGCCGAGTGGCGCAAGAAGCGCGCCGAGCGGGAAAAGGAGGCGTAAATGGCACTCACATCCGACGCCAAGGTGCCGCGCCGCGGCCAGCGCTTCGGGCGCAGCGACTTCGGCTACCCGGTGGCGCCCGGCGAGAAGATCTTCCGCGGGGGTATCGTCTGCCTCAATTCCAGCGGCGAGCTGGTGCGACCGCAGACGACCGGAGCGGAGGTGTTCGCCGGTCTCGCGACGGCGACCTACGACAACTCGGCATCCGCCGCGGCGGGGCCGACGATCGTCGCCGAGCGCGGGTCGTTCGCGCTCGCGGTCGGCTCGGCCGGGGTCGCGAACATCAATGCCGAGGTCTACGCGACCGACGACAACACCTTCACCCTGACCGCGCCGACGACCGGTTTCACCGCGCCGATCGGCAAGATCAATGGCATCGAGAACGGGCAGACCTGGGTTCTGCTCGAGGGGGCCTGATAACTCATGGCATCTGTCATCACCTTCCCGCTGCTCCAGTCGATCAATGACGCGGTCAGCCTGGCATTCGACACGCAGCTCTATGCGGCGCCGTCGATCTACAAGAGCTTCACCTACGAACAGCCGAGCACCGGCCGCGCCGAGGTGTATCCGCGCCTCGATATGCTGCCCGGCCTGCGCGAATGGGTCGGCGACCGCGTCGTCAACACGGTGAGCCTTGAGACCTTCTCGATCTCGAACAAGACGTTCGAGGAGACGATCGGTATCAAGCGCGAGGACATCGAGGACGATCGCTACGGCATCCTGCGGCCGATCGCCGAGCAGCTGGGCCAGGACGCCGGCCAGGTGCCCGACAATCTGGTCAGCCAGCTCTTCACGCAGGGGCACACCACGCTGACCTATGACGGCCAGAATTTCTTCGACACCGCGCACCCGAACTATACGGCCACCGGCGCGGCGACGACGGTCGCCAACTATCAGGCGGGCACCGGCAATCCGAGCTGGTATCTGATCGACGGCAGCCGCATCCAGAAGCCGTTCATCTACCAGACGCGCCGGCCGTTCCGGGTGATCCCGAAATTCAGCCTCACGGACGAGACCACGTTCTTCGAGGACGAGTTCGTGTGGGGCGTCGATGGCCGCTCGAACGCCGGCTACGGCCTCTGGCAGCTGGCGTTCCGCTCGGACGCGGCGCTCACGCTGGCGAACCTCGAAAGCGCGCGCGCGACGATGATGAGCCTGCGCCGCCCGAACGGCGCGCCGATGGGCATCGGGATGACCGGGCTGTTGCTCGTTGTGCCTCCCTCCCTGGCGCCGGCCGCGCGCGCCTACTGCGAAAACCAGTTCCTCCCGGCCGGCGATCCGCTCGCCTCCGGCGGCACGGTTTCCAACACCTTCCGCGGGCTGGCGAAGCCGGTGGAGAACCCCTGGCTCAGCTGAGCGTCTGAATAGACGGGCGCCGTCGCGAAGTAGCGCCTATGAGACCCGGAGCAAGAAGGCTCCGGGTCGCCCCACCCCGAGGAGACCAGGCGATGAAGAAGCTCGTCGTGTTCTGCGGTATCGCTGGCCGGCGCCGCGCCGGGATGCAGCATCCCCCGATGGCAGCCTATCCGCTCAACCATTTTACGGCCGAGGAGCTGCGCGAACTGCGCCGCGATCCCGTGTTCTATCTCGCGATCGGCGATACCGCGACCGAGGAGACGCTCGACGCGCTCGAGGGCGCGCTCGAGGAGGGCGGTGAGGCCGCGCAGGCCGCTGTGGAGCAGGCGCTGGTGTCGGACGCGCATGCGGCCGAAGGCGCCGACCAGGCGGCCGCCGCGGCCGAGGCCGCCGGCCGGCAGCCGAAGCGCGCGAAGAAGAGCGCCTGAGAGGCATCTGACGGATGGCTTACGCGACGATCGCAGACATGATCGACCGGTTCGGGGAGTCGGAAATGATCCGGCTCTCCACGCCGGACGGCGCGGATCTCGTCGCGGTCGTGCCCGATCCGATCGACCGGGCTCTCGACGAGGCGTCGGCGCTCATCGACACCTATCTGCGGCGCCGCTATCGGATGCCCCTGACGGTCGCACCCCCGGAAGTGCGTCGGGCATGCTGCATCCTGGCGCGCTATGACCTCTCCACTGGTGGGCAGCGGAATCCATCCGACCAGGTGCAGGCGGGTCAGCAGCAGATCGTCTCCTGGCTGAAGGCGATCGCGGGTGGCACCGTGCATCTCGACCTGGACGAGGTTCCCGTCGGCGATCAGTCCTACGCGCAGACGAGCTCGCGAGATCCCGTCTACGGGGGCGGGTGCGGCGGCTCGCTGCCGTCCGGCTTCTGGGATGGTGGCCTGTGAGCGGGGGCGGCCTTCCTGCTTTCGCTGCCGGCATTCCCGACGGCCCGCTCCCGGGCATCGGTCGCTCGATCCAGGCGCGACTTCAGCAGGTCTTCCCGCCCACGAAATTCGAGTTCGGGATCGTGCCCGCGAATGTGACGGCGAAAGAGTGGAACAAGCTGACCCACCGGACGCCGTTCATCGGGCTGGGCTGGTCGGTGCTTCAGGATCGCAACGAGAGCCCGCTGTTCAAGGGTACCTCCACCTGGACGATCTTCATCGCGGTAACGAACGCGCGCGGCCTCCAGCAGCGGTATTTCGGGGACGCGCAGGCGCCCGGGCTGCTGCACCTGGCACAGATCGCCGTGGCGGCCGTGAACGGCATGCAGACGACGGATGCCAACGGCAACGGCCTCGGAAGCGTCTTCGTGCGCCGGGTGGCGAATGCCCACGGCGAGAACTTCGACGAGAATCAGGCGATCGCGGTGCTCGATTGCGACGTGGTCACCACCATCCAGCCCGCGGACGTGATGCCGAACCCGGCCGACCTTGGCCTGTTCCAGACACTCGCGATCGACTGGAACTTCGACGGCGCATCGAGCGCCAACGATCAGAACGATGTCGCCGGAATTCCGACGACGATGGAGAGCAGCTGATGGCGAAATTGATGGTCAAGCCCGGCCCTGGGCGCACCGTGCGGCTAGCGGACGGCCGCAAGCTGCCCGCGGACGGTATGGAGATCGAGGAGACGAGGACGATCCGCAAATGGCTGCGGATCGGCGACCTGGTGCTCGTCGAGGCGCCGTCCGCATCGCCAAGGTCCACGGGCGCCAAAGTGCAGGAGACAGGTAAGTGAGCGGGAACACGTTGTCGCCGCAGGCGACCCAGACCATCACCCTGGACGAGATCCCCTACAATCTCCAGGTGCCCGGCGCCTTCTATCAGGTCCGCGCGAACTACAGCCAGGCCGGTTTGCTGCCGTATCCCGCCAAGGCGCTCCTGATCGGCCAGATGCTCCCGACAGGCACGGCCCAGCCGAACACGCCCTATCCGGTCTTCGCGGCGTCCGATGCGCAGGCGCTCGGCGGGGGCGGCTCGATCATCGCGCAGATGGCCGCGGCGTTCATCCGCGCCAATCCCTGGCTGCCGCTTGAGATCATCGGCGTGCCGGATGCGACCGGCGCGACCAAGGCGTCGGGATCTTTCGGCATCACCGGCACGGCGACACAGGCTGGCACGCTGGCACTCTATATCGAGGGGATCCGGATCGCGGTGCCGGTCTCCGTCGGCGACACGGCGGCCACCGTGGTTGCGAATGCGCTCTCCACGGCGCAGCAGCTCGCGTCCACCCTCGGCGGCATTCCCTTCAGTGAGGGATTTCTGCCGTTCACGCCCAGTGCCGGAACCGGAGCGCTGGACATTGCAGCGCTTCACGGGGGCACGCTCGGCAACACCATCGACTTGCGAGTCAACGCGCAGCGCGGGGACGCGACGCCGGCCGGCCTGGTGGTGACCGTCACCGCCATGGCCGGGGGCGCGACGGATCCGGTCGTCACCGCGGCGCTTGATGCGATCTCCAGCACCTGGTTCACCGATATCGGCATCTGCTGGAACGACGCGAACAACGTCGGCATCTTCGAGGGGGTTCTGGCGACGCGCTACATGGCCATGGGGCAGCTGGACGCGAAGGGCTACCGCGTGATCGCCGGTACTCCGGGCACTGTGCAGACGGCGCAGACGGGCCTGAACAGCAAATACGCGACCACGCTGCCGATCCAGAACCCGATGCATCCGACCTGGGTGATCTGCGGCGCGTATGCCGGCGCGTGCTCGTATGAGCTGGCCAACGATCCATCGCGGCAGCTGCGCGGCGTAGCGCTCCCGGGCATCCTGCCGCCGGCGCCCGCGGACCGCTACGACGAGACCGAGCGCAACATCCTCCTGGGCGCGGGCATGTCGACCTTCACGGTCGCGGTGGACGATACCGTCCAGCTCGAGCGCGTGGTGACCGAGAACACCACGGACGCGAACGGTATCCCCTCCCAAGCGTGGCACGACATCATGGTGCCGGCGACAATGAGCCGGATCCGCTACGACTGGATCGGCTATGTCAGCCTGGTCTACCCCCGCAACAAGCTCGCGCCGGATGGCAGCCTCGCGGCCGAATACGACGGCACCGTCGTCACGCCGAAGCGGATGCGCGGGGCATGGGCCGGAAGGTGCCGCGTCTATGCCGAGAACGGCTGGATCGTGAACACGGCGGCGACGGTGGCCGCCAGCACCTTCGTGATCGACAGCAACGACCCGAACCGGATGAATTCGCGCCAGCAGGTGAACCTGATCGGTAACCTGATGATCCTGGCCGGCGAACTCGAATTCGCGGCGGCATAAGGAGTCTGAGAGATGGCGCAAAGCCTTGGTGTTGTCGAAGTCGTCTGGGCCGGGGTGAAATTCCCCTGTGAAAAGGGCGCTCAGTTCCGGCAGGGCGGTCTGATCAACAAATCGGTCACCGCCGGAGCGCAGGTCAGCCGCAGCCAGGAGATGATGCCCAGCCGCGTGCAGTGCTCGACGCCGTTCATGACCGGCATGTCGATCGCCGCGATCCTCTCGACCCAGGAGGGTGAACTGCAGTTCGTCTGCGATACCGGGCAGACCTTCGTGATCGCGAACGCGTTCATCGTGGACCAGGTCGAGATCACCGGCGGCGAAGGGGGCAAGCTGACGCTCACCTTCGAAGGCGGCGAGGCTGAGGAGCTGCTCTCGTGAACGGCGACGACATCATCATCGAGCACGACGCGGAGGAGACGGGCGCCGTCGCCGGCGACGACGTCATCCAGGAGGACGCGCCGAAGAAGGCCGAGGGGCTGCCGGACGGCGTTCTCGCGACCGAGGACGGCTTCGAGATCCGGCTGGATTATCCCGTGACTCTCAAGTTCAAGAGCGGCGACAAGGTGCGCGAGGAGCGTTATGAGATCCTCCGCGCCCGGCGTATGAACGGGGGCGACCTGCGGGCGATGATGACGTCCTCGCGCGGCGACGGCGCCCTGCTCATCCTGGAGCGCATCCTCGATCTGCCGGCCGCTCGGGCGGCCCAGGTGATCGACCGGCTGGACGGGGTGGACATGGGACGCGCCCTCGAGCTCGTAAATTTTTTGTCGCCGAAGCCCCGGCCGACTGGGGACTGATGCTGGCCGCCGTCGGGCGGCACTACGGCTGGCCGCGCGCCGATCTGGAAAGCCTGACCATGGCCGACCTCCGGTTCTGGATGGGGACCGTCGGACAGTATAACGAGGCGCTGAGGAGCAGCTGATGGCGGACGATCTTGTAGCCGAAATCACACTCCGGCTCAGGGCGCAGATGGCCGGCCCGCTCGACGAGGTGAAGAAGCTTTTCGAGGGGCTGAACAAGACGATTCGCTCGCTCGACAAGTCGGTCGCGCAGCTCAGCGAAAAGCTCGACGCCATCAAGATGCCGATGCAGCCGATCGAGCAGATGAAGGAACTGGCGGCCGAGACGACGGCTGTCAGCGATGCGGCCGAGAAAGCGACGAAGAGCCTGCGGGATATGGGCCGCGGCACCGGCATGAGCCGCGCTGTGCGCGGGGGCGCCGCTACCGAGGCGGCGTCACTCGAAGGTCCGAAGAACGCCGACGATGCGGTGGATTGGCTGGGGGGCGCGATCGCCGGCGCGCTCGGGCTTTCCGCCGTGACGGCCCTGGGCGATTACCAGAAGCGCCTCAACCAGATCGTGATCACGGAGAGGCTGAAGGGGCCACAGGCCGCCAGAGAGGCAGCCCGCCTGGGCGCCATGTTCGACTCCCTCGCTCTGAAGGATCGCCAGTCCAGCATGGGCCTCGCGGACGCGTATTTTCGGATGGTCACCACGCATATGCCGCCGGCGGTCGTGAAGGCGATCATGCCCGACATCGGCATGATGGCGACGGCGCATGACGTGAGCCCCTATGACTTGGCGGATGCGGCCTTCGCGATCAATGACTCGTTCAAGATCGGCCCGAAAGGGATGCTTTCGGCGCTCGCGATGCTCGCCACGGCGGCGAAGATGGCTCACTTCTCGCTCGCCAACTTCGGCGAGCATCTGAAAAGCATCGGCGGTATCGCCGAAACGATGGGGCTTACTGGGCGTGGCAATCTCAACCGCGTGGCTGCGGGCCTCGAGACCGTCATCAAAAACACGACGCAGCCAGGACAAGCCGCCCAAGATTATCAGGATTTTCTGTTTTATCTGAGCAGCCCGCAATTCAATATGGCCGGCCTACGCCTCGGCTTCAAAAAGCGCCTTGCAGCCAGTCAGGCCCTCTTCAATAAATACCACATTCAGCCGGTCAGCTTCTGGCAGCTGGAGAGCGACGCGAACAAGAAGGGCGTCAACGAAATCGACTACATGCTGCAGTATTTCCATAACGTCACGAGCCGAATGAACCCGGGCGATCGAATGAAATATCTGCGCACGATATTCGGTAACCAGCAGAGCGCGAACACAGTGGTATCGATCCTCGAGCACTGGAAAAATTACCACGCGATGATCGCGGAGCTTGGAAAGGTGACCAACGCCACGGGCGCCCAGGATTTCGCGACCGCTCTCACAGGGGCGAACACCGATCTCACCAAATTTGACGAGCTGCTGCGCCAACTTGAGCGTGACATCGGGGGTGGCCTGTTGAAGCCGCTTGAGGGGGCAAACTTCGTTCTGGGCGCGTTCGTCCAAGCGATCCGGGACCTCAACACAATTCAGCTGCCGTTGCTGAATTCCGGCCTCGGCAACCTCATCGTCGCCGTCGGGAGCGGCGTCGCGACGCTGAAGACATTCGGCGCTCTCCGGAGGGGACTCCTCGGAAAGAAAGGCAAAGCCGCGGGCGAATCCGTCCTTGACGACGTCGTGGACGCCGGCAAGCGCGCGGCCGTTGAAGGCGGAGAGGGTGCGGCCGAAGGCGGCTTGCCTGGGCTGATCGCCGGCATTGTCGCCGGCGTGATCGGCAACAAGTTCGAGGACAGCATGAAGAACTCGATCCGGGAGGCTGGTGCCGACGTCGGGGACGCCATCGGCCGAGCGCTCGGGATGCATGTTGTGGACGTTCACGTCACGAATGGCGACGGCGTCGGGCGTCATCACACCCACAATCCGGCGCGGCTGCCCCGCAAGACCCCGCCGTCCGGACCTCTTCTAAACCGGCCTTGAGAGACGTTTCATGGTGAGCTTATCAGGCATTTCGACCCAGCTGCTGAACGGCGCCGTCCCGGGGGTCTCGGGCGCCCTCCTCGAGGCGACGATCGCCGGCATTCCCTTCCAGATCATCGACACGTCTATCGAGGTTGGCCGCCGGCTGCAGCGCTTTCTGTTTCCGGGCGTCGATGGCGCCGCATATGAGGATCTCGGCGCGCTGGACGGTCCGATCGCCCTGAAAGGCGTGCTGATCGGTGCCGACTACGTCCAGCAGGCGACGCTTCTGCGCACGGCGCTCCGCACGCAGGGCCCGCTTTCCCTGGTGCATCCATGGCTCGGCAATATCCAGGTGGTGCTGCTGGCGCCGGGCCGCGTGACTTTCTCGTTCAAGGAAATCCGTTGCGCCCGTTTCGAGGTGCAGCTCTACCCATGGACGCCGCCATCGCTGCCGGCATCGAACTCGATCGCCGGCCTCGAGCTCGCCGCGACGAGCGCCATCGACGCGGCACAGTCCTACATGATCACCGCGCTCACGCCGTTCCGGAACGCCTTCGCCGCGTTCTCGGCCGTGCAGTCCTGGACGACCTCGATCGCTGGCCAGTTCAGCGCGCTGGTCCAGACCGGCCCGTCGGGCGACGTCATCGGTCCGGCCGCTGCCGGCGCCGTCGCGACACTGAGTGCACCCACCAGCGCGCCGAGCACCGGCTGGCAAGCGACCGCCGTCGGGAACGTCCTCGCGGTGCCGGCGGCGATCGCCGCGGCCGCCTCTCCACCCATTCCGGCCGCCGTGGCGCCCGGTGGCGTCACCACCCCGGCGCCCGCGGCCGATCCTGGCGATACGACCGCGATGCTCCTGGCGGCCGCGACGATCGCCCAGGCGAGCGGGACGATCGCGACCGGGCAGAGCGTCGGCACCCTCGCGTCACTTGCGGCGGGGTTGCAGGCGGCCTGCGTCGCCCAGGCCGCGCAGACGGCCGCCTTGATCGCCTATGTGTCGGCGCAGGACGCGGAGACCGAAGTCGGCCTGCTCATGACCGCGATCGACGCCGCGATCGTCGCGGCCGCCACGCTTGCGGAGACGGACCCGCTGAATGCCGCTTCCGTCTGGCAATCGCTCCAGGATCTGAAAAGCGCGGTGGCGACGAACTTCAACAGCCTGGTGGGCTCGCTGCCTCAGGTCGTGAACATCGAGCTTTCCTCGGCCGTGCCGGCATGGATCGTGGCGCATTACGTCGTCGGCGATTCGCCCTCGATGATGTATGCGACCTGGCAGGATCTGCTCGCCCGCAACGGCGCGGGCGCGCCGGCGACGCTCGGCCCGGGACTGATCGAAGTGCTGAACGCGGCCTGATGAGCACCACCGGGATCGTCCTCGAGGTCGGAGGCCAGCAGCTGGGCGCCTGGACGCAGGTGGAAATCGGGCGCGACCTTCGGGACGTCGCCGGCGGCTTTCACTTCACCTATTTCGACAAGGCGCGGATCGATGCGGCGCTCGGGCCGCAGCCCGGCCCGCTGGCCATCGGACCGCTCACCGAAGGGATGGCCTGTCGGGTGCTCTATCTCGGCCAGGTGATGCTGGTCGGAAGGATCGACGATGTCGACATCCTGTGGAGCCCGACCCGGATCGAGGCGCATATTTCGGGGCGCGATTCGGTGGGCGACCTGGTAGACTGCGCTGCCGTGCCGAACGGTCCGGCCGAGTTCCGCAACCTCACGGTCCTCCAGATCGCCTCGAAGCTCGCTGCGCCCTTCGGCATCAAGGTGACGGCCGACGTCGATGTCGGCGCGCCGTTCCCGGTGTTCGGCGTCAATCTCGACGAGACGGTGCTGATGGCGATCGAGCGGGCGACGCGGCAGCGGGCGCTCCTCGCGGTGTCCGACGGCGTCGGCGGTCTGCTGCTCACGCGCGGCGGCTCGACGCGGGCGCCGGCCGCGCTCACCGACGAGGATTTCATGGCGCCGGAGCAGCACGGCAACATCCTGAGCCGCCATTACCATGGATCGTGGCGCGAGCGGTTCAGCGACTATTTCGTGAAGGGGCAGACGCAGAGCGCGCCGTGGCGCGGCTTGACCGATTGCACGATTTCACCAGGGACTGATCCATCCACCGCGCCGGTTGCCGCACCCTCGGCCGAGACGACGACGGCGGAGGGGCAGGCGATCATGATGACCGGCCACGCGATCGATCCGGCCGTCACGCGCTGGCGCCCGACCGTGAATGGGGTGCGCACGCAATCGGGCGCCTCGTCCGTCCAGGCGCAGGCGGAATGGGCACTTCGCGTGGCGCGGGGAATGAGCCAGCAGGCGCAATACACGGTGAAGGGATGGTCGGCGAATGGCGAGCTGTGGAAGCCGAACGCCCTGGTCTCGGTGCAGGACGCCTATGTCGGCATCAACAAGGACATGCTGATCGCCAGCGTCCAGTATCGGGCAGACAATCACGGGATGACCACGACGCTGGGGCTGGCCGGGCGCACGGCGTTCGACAGGATCGACGAGAGCACCGGCCGTGGCCGCATCTTCAGGCACCATCGGGTGCTCGGCCCGACCAGGAAAGGCTGAGGAGAGACTATGCTCGACGAGATCTACGGCGCGATTCGGGGGATCAGCGGGCTCGGCCTGGTGATCGCGGTGGACGATAGCGGCCCGGCGCAAATGCTCACCGTGCACTGCGCGGACGGTGTGGTGCGCGACCAGGTCGAGGTGATGCAGATATTCGGGTTCGCCTCGATGCCGCCGAGCGAGGGGGCGATCTGCCTCGTCTTGGCGGTGGGTGGCGACCCGGCCAACCTGCGCGCGCTCCCGGTCGCATGCCCCGCGGCGCGCATGGGCAACCTCTCTCCCGGCGATTCGGCACTCTACGCCCAGGACGGCACGCGGGTGCATGTGAAGTCCGGCGGCGATGTCGAGATCTGGGCGAAGACCTGCACGATCCACGCGCCCGACGGCGGCACGATCGACGGCAATCTGCACGTGACCGGCACAGTCGCCGTCGATCAGGACGTGACGATCGGCTCGCTCTCGGTTAAGAACCATGACCATACCGACGCGCAGGGCGGCACGACCGGGCCGATGCAGAACTAAATCCTAACCGGCGTTAGGACGCCTCCTTCGCGCCGCGGCATGACAATGCCGCCCGATGGCCACTCCCACACGAGATTTCGCACTGGTCTACGATCCGGTGAACCGGCGGGCTGATTATCAGTTCGCCGGCAGCGATTTCGTGTTCGACACCACGCCGGCGAGCGCGATGGTGTTTTCTCTCTTCGTCGATCGCCGCGCGCGGCCTGATGACCCGCTGCCCGTCGTCGTGCCGGACTGGTCGCGCCCGTCGACGCTCACCGCGATGCGGGGATGGGTCGGCGATTTCCTGTCCAGTTCCGGCGCGCTGGTCGGCTCGCGCCTGTGGCTGCTCAAGCGGCGCAAAGCGACCGAGCAGACGCGGCAGGCGGCGATTGAATATGGCGCCGAGGCGCTGGGCTGGCTGCAGACGGTGCGGGGGTATGCGGTCGCCGTGTCTGCCGCATGGGCCGACAACATGGCCACGCCGACCCTTGCGTTGAAGTGCAAGGTGGGTGCGACCACCGTTACCGTGAAACGGCAGGTCGCCTGATGCCCTGGCCGATCCCAGCGCCCGGCTCGATTTCATCGCGGGCGGCGGCCGTCTTCGAGAGGGCTCTCCCCGGCATCGATGCGCGGTCAGACAATACTGGCGCCACGGCGATCTGCCGTGTGACCGAGCTCGGTGTGCAGGACCTGTATTACGAGCAGGGCTACCTCGCCGAACAGCTGATGCCTGACACCGCCACGGACTGGCTGCCGCGCCACGCCCAGATCTGGGGCGTTCCGCGCGACCAGCCGACCTTCGCCGGCGGAAACGTCGTCCTCTCTGGCGTCGCCGGCGATACGCTCCCGGTCGGCACGCAGTTCCAGACGCAAAGCGCGACCCCGGCGATCTACGAGACCGCGGCAGCGGTCCAGCTGGGCACGAACGTCTCCGTGCCCCTTCAGGCGCTGGTCGCGGGCAGCGCCGGGAACCTCCCGGCCGGTGCCGTCCTCTCTCCGGTGAGTCCGATCAGCGAAATCTCGCCTCAATCCGCGACGGTGGATGCGAACGGCATCACGGGTGGTCTCGATCTCGAGTCGCTCGATTCGTGGCGCCAGCGCATCCTCGAGCGCATCCGCCTGGAGCCGGCGGGAGGGTCGGCCGACGACTACGTCGAATGGGCAACCGCGGCCATCCCGAACGTCGCGTTCGCCGCGTGCCCGCCTTCACTCCAGGCCGGCGGTTCGGTGACGGTGGTGGTGGCGATGAGTGGGCCCACCGTGCCGACCGCGACTGAGCTGGCCGACATCGCAGCCTACATCGCCCAGAAGAAGCCCGTCACCGCGACAGTCAACGTCGTCGCCGCGACGCTGCAGCCCGTCGATATCTCGCTCCAGGTGCGGCCGAACACGGTTGCCATTCAGCAGGCGGCCAGCGCCGCCCTGAGCCTGTTCTTCGCGGGTGCCTCGGCCATCGGATCGCCGATCTACTATTCGAACCTGTCGGCGGCGATCGAGTATTCCGACGGCGAGACCTATCACGAGCTGCTCGCGCCCACCGCGGACGTGGCGGCGACGGGCCCGACGGCGCTGCCGGTCCTCGGGACGGTGACCTTCTCATGAGCGGGGTGCGCACCTTCACCGCGCGGACGCCAGAGCAGGCGCTTGATGACCTGCTCGCTCTCTCGCCTTCCGGCGATGCGATGCCCACGACCGCCGACACGACCTGGTCGACAATGCTTTCCCCGCTCGCCGGCGCGCTCTCGGATGCTGAGGGAACGCTCTCGGCCTTCGATGAAGAGATCGATCCGGCCTCGGCGCTCTACCTCCTCCCCGATTACGAGCGCGTGCTCGGGCCCGATCCGTTCGGGCGCGATCCGGCGCTGATGACGACGGCCCAGCGCCAGCAGCTCGCGGCGTCCCGCTGGAAACAGCAATACGGGGTGCGGCCGGCTGATTTCATCCAGCTGGCGGCCGACCTCGGGGTGACGATTACGATCAAGGAATTCTCGCCTGGCGAGTGCGGTCGCATGCAGTGCGGTGCCGGGCCGGGATGCATGAACGCGCCGACCCCTTACGCCTGGATTGTGACGCTGCCTGCCCCCGCGCTTCAGACTGGCCAGTGCGGCGTTCTGCAGTGCGGGCAGCCATCTTCCTACTTCCCGGTTTCGCTGGTGCAGGGCGTCATCCAGCAGCGCGCACCCGCGCACACCACGCCATATTTCTCCTACACGGGGTGATCTGATGTATTGGACCGACGGCGCCTATTCTGTGACTGTCAACGGCGTTCCGCAGTTCCAGGACGCGAACCCGGCGCTCAATATTCCGGTGGGCACCTACTGGACGGCAGCCTGGGCAAACAACGTCACCAACGAGATGATCAACCTGGTGCAGGCATCCGGGCAGACCCCCGATGCTTCTGACCAGACGCAGATAACAAAAGCGGTCCAGGGATGGGCGGGGAAAAACGTCGCCGTTTTCACGCCGTCTGGCGCGACGGTCAACGGCGCTACACTTTCCGGCTGGACGAACGGCGGAAACTTTACTGTCCCGTCTAATGTGACGCGAATTAAATATCGCATCTGGGGCGGCGGCGCGGCTGGAAATGGCTCGGCATCGGCAAATTATGCCGGCGGCGGCGGCGGCGGCGGCGGTTACACAGAGGGGTTTGCGACCGTCACGCCGGGCCAAACGATCGCCGTCACGGTCGGGGCAACGGCGACTAATGGTGCTGCCGGAAATACCTCGTCCCTCGGCACGATTGCCAGCGCGACGGGCGGCCAAACTGGCACCGCAGGCACGTCAAGCGGCGGCGGCGCGGGCGGCGCCGGGGGGTTGGGAATTGGCGGTCAGATCAACATGTATGGTCAGGAGGGCGGTCTTTCGACCCAGCTATCAACCACAATTCTAAGTCTGGGCCAAGGCGGCGGCGCTTTTGGAGCGACAGACACGCTTTTTGGCGTGCAAGCGATTGGAACACCCGGAAACGCGCCCGATGGTGCGTTTCCGGGGGGGGGTGGTGCAGGCTCAAACGGGGGCACACCGGGCACCGGCGCCCCGGGTCAAATAGTGCTGGAGTGGTGAGATGAACGCGCTCATTTTCAACGGCACCGTTATCCAGATCGAGGCCGCGACCTTCCCGGTTCACTCTTCTCTGACGTGGGTCCCTATCCCGGTCGGTCAGGTCGTCGAGGTGGGCTACCTTTTCGCGAATGGCAGCTTCAACGCGCCGCCCGCTCCGCCCGCGCCCACGCTCGCACAGGAGGGCGCCGGAGCCATCGGCGCCGGTCTCGCCATCACCAGCACCGCGAACGGCGCTCTCGGGACGTTCCCGCTGACCGCCGCGACGCAGCTGCGGTTCGCCTCCCTCCTGCAGTATTACGACAAATTCGGAACCTTCCCGAACAAGGCTGCCACCATCACCGTCACCGATATCGACGGTAAACCTCATACGCTGACAGCAGCCCAATTCGAGGCGCTGTATCAGGCGCTCGGCGACTGTCTGACCCTGCTGGAAGATTGCATCGCGGGTATTGCCACCGCGCTGCCGACCGCGTCGAATTTCGGAACCATCCCGTGAGCTACTGGAGCGACATCTGGGCGGTTCTCGAGGCCGACTTCGTGGCGCTGGATCGCACCGAGGCCGCCGCGATCGGCGCGCCACGCGGCGAGACGGTGTCGCTCTACGCCGAGATGGAAAGCCGGCACGGCGCCTTCCTCGCGCACGTTGCGTGCGCGATCTTCTCGGTGCTCATCCAGCGGAATCACTGCGCCAACCAGCTCGCCGGCGGCGTCCCGATGAAACCGATGAACAAGGTACGCGCGGCGATCCTCCTGGTGTTCGGTCCGCCGATCGTGGCGCTCCTGCTCGTGCTCCTTCTGAAAGGCGTCTGGATCGCCGCTTACGGGCTGCTGAGAGGGTGGATGTGACGGACGTTCGCATCAAGCGCGGGATGCCGCTCAGCCTGAACGTCGTCTTCGCCAATGCCGACGGCAGTGCGTTCGATCTGACCACAGTCACGCTCGGGGGATCGGTGCGGGATGCCCGCGACAACCTGGTCGCCGTCCTCGATCCCCAGGCGAGCTCGATCGCCGGCGCCGCGAGTGTTTTTGTGCCGAGCACCGCGGCGTGGCCGACTGGCCTCCTGCGCGGCGATATCGTGGTCACCGATCCGGACGGGACCGCTTCGATCAGCGAAGCCTTCGGGATCCGCGTCGAGCGGCCGGTCACAGAGCTCTCCCCGCCGGGCGCGAGCTATGATCCGGTCGGG
>JAEHJW020006027.1_pt1 | contig 17319 bp, 18 predicted proteins | sample 9271431 | NCBI WGS metagenome assembly JAEHJW02 | reverse complement strand
TTACCCCTCCCCTAGCAAGAGTCTGCCGCAGTTATCGCAATATAGCGGTTCTTCGTCACAATTTTCAGTTAGATCAGTGCCTATGACGTGCCAACCATCCCCAGGAAAGCTATTGATTATAAGTTTATAATTATCCTTGACGCATTTATGGCAAAGAAGTCCGCCGTCATCTGTTATTGCTATTCTTTCATACCCTCCCGGCCATGCGCATGGCTCGCGGATTAAATCCTTTACTTTGTCCCTATTTGCTTTGCTCATCATTTTGTCTCTCCTGTTTCGATTCCCAAGAATTTGGCTATTTTCGCTAGTTGATCCTCGCTTGCATACTTGTGGAGATAGTCCATAATCCTCCTGATTACTTTTTTCTTATCCATCACATACGCTCCCTTAATTCGGCGCACATCCATTGCACGGCTTCGTTTACTGTGCGCGTGTTATATTGTGATGGGTTGAAGTAATCCATCGCCTCATCCTCGCTGATAAACTCGCCGGGTCGGTCGGTTATAAACTCTTCCGCCAGTTTTGCCACCATTTCTCGCAGCCACTTCGGGCAATTTTCCAGATATTCACCGGACGCCCATGCCTGCAAGTCAGCGTTTAATGGAGAATCGGTGAGGATGAAAACGTCCCCAGCTTCCCCTAAATACAGACTTTGGTCCTCAAATTCCCGTGATATTACTTCGTCCCAAGTTTCCCAGTAATCCTCATGCTCTGGACCCGCGGGCAAACTTTCTCGCTCTTCATCATCGAGCCATTCTGGGAACCTTTCCGCGAAAATCTGGGGAATATAGATACCGTGGTATCCGTCGATTACCGGGTCAAAATGCTTAATTTCCATAGGTCACCTCCTCAATTCCGAACAATCAAACAAGACTCGAAACCTAATGTCGCTGCAATCGCTTCCAACGATTCCTCGATGGCGCTATCTCCCCTTCCTGATATATCCTCATCTAAATCAATCTCGGCGGATCGGATCGCTTCGGCAATGGCCGCGCTCGCCTTGTGGTATCCATATCCTCCTGCTTTGCCCGATCCGCTCGTGTGGTGTTTTTCGTCATACACCCATACCGAAGCGTAAACAGTGGACGCGCTGGCGGATCGACCCATATAGCAGCGTACTGTTATTAAATTGATAAGTTTTCCGTTATCGTTGACTACTACGTCATACGCGCGGATCAATTCTTTTTTGCTGCCGTAGTTGACGGCATTGGAGTTTTCGTTACCAAGTGTTGCGTTCATGTTGTTTGCTCCTGTTTAATGCCACTCATAAAAGCTAGACTCCGACCGCTCCCGATTGCTACCATGTAAACCGTGGTCTACGCTTTCCGCTTTGCTGGTGCGTTTTGGGCTCGGGATAAGACTTAGCAGGTAACATCCGATCATATAGACTCCTAAACAACCTAGTGCAAACTCTCCCCAGAATGTCATGACCTTTGCTCCTCTGTTTGCCTTTGCTCTATGTCGTAATAATAGTACCACTGAGCCGTACTTTCAAGCGTTATTTGCACTAAACTTTTCTGTGACAGCATAAGGTGTGTTTGGGAAGGTTTAACCTGGCGCGCAACATGTGACATTGTGGGCGATGGTTGCCATGGTCGCCGTGGTTGCCTTGGTCGCCGTGGTTGCCTTGGTTGCCTTGGTTGCCTCGATGCCTTGGTTGCCTTGGTTGCCTTGGTTGCCTTGGTCGCCTCGATGCCTTGGTCGCCTCGATGCCTTGGTTGCCGTGGTTGCCTCGATGCCTTGGTTGCCTTGGTCGCCTCGATGCCTTGGTTGCCTTGGTCGCCTCGATGCCTTGGTTGCCTCGATGCCTTGGTTGCCTTGCCGGGTCAGATCATCCATGTCAGCGCGCTTGCGTCGATTGTAGGGCAAATATGACGGAAGTAGGGGGCGCAGGGGGGCGCAGGGGGGCGCGGCGGGCATCGAGGGGAGGCGGCAATTCGGGTTCACCCCTCCGCAATTTTCTCGGCATTTCCACCATACTATATTAGCATTTTCTTATATAATAGCCTGTACCAGTGAGACATAATTAACATTTCCTTATATACACACTTGTTCCGCGCTTCGCTTTACCCTTGGCACCCTTGGCACCCTTGGCACCCTCGTCCCTCCCCCCAACCTTCCTTTCCACCCACAAACCCGCTATATTGCTACCATGCAACATCTGAAAATAGACGCCTCCCTTCTTCGTCGCGCCCGCGAGCCGGACGGCGCGGGGCTTATTTTGTTTTACAACCTGTTATATGCTGACCGTGGCTGGGTGTTGCCCGACCACTTGGCTCCCGTATGCCAGGCACTGGCGGACGTGCGGATAAAAAAGCTCATGTTGATCCTTGGTCCAGGGAATGGTAAAAGCCAGTTGCTCTCCACGACCTTCCCGATCTGGGCTTTGGGACATGACCCATCCTTGACCATCCTGGGTATCTCGGGAGCGGAGAACCTGATGCATGGCTTCATTCAGGGTGCGATGGAGCTGATCGAGTACTCCCCGGTATATAAGGCGATCTTTCCTGCCGTCCGGCCCGATAAGAACGCGGGGTGGAGCACACAGCGTGGCATCTTCGTTACGGGCCGTTCACCGGGCATCCCGGACGCTTCCTTTTTTGGCGCGGGCATAGGCTCCAAGGCACTCGCGGGTAAACACGCCAAGCTCATCATCCTGGACGACGTACACACGGACGGTAATTCCCAGACCCCCGAGCAGTGCGAAGGGGTGCGAAGGCTGTATTACAACACGATTTTAGGCCGTGCAGACCCGATGGGGGCGCGATTCATCCTGGCAGGCCGACGCTGGCACGAGAACGACTTGTATGGGCACTTGATGCAGACCGAGGAGTGGGTCACGATGATCCTCCCGGCCTTCCGAGACGGGGTAAAGGAACTTTACTTCGACGTGCTGGTCCCCGACGGCTTGAAGTGCGTGTTTACGGACAACTAAGGTGAGATAAGGTGCTGAAAACTCGTGCGATTTTTGGGGCGGACCCGACCGGACAGGGCTTTTACTGGGCCAAGTCGGAGCAAAAGCGGTCGGAGGCACTGGCCGTTCGCAGAAACGCGCCGTATGAGTTCGACGCCGTATATCAATGTAACCCGTCTGCCTTGGCGGGGACGATCTTCACGCCTGCGGACTTCGCATATTACCCTATTCCCTCTCCCGCCGACAGTAACCCGTATGACGCCTCGCTGTGGAAGCCCTTTTTGTCCTCGGGTGACTTGGTGGTGCAGGCGTGGGATACGGCGGGATCGAGCTCCCTCAAGGCGGACTATTCGGTAGGGATTACGGCATCCCTGCGTCCGTGCAGCGAGTACCATTGTGGGGAGAATGAGGACTTGCTCGGCCCGTGCGAGCCGCACTACGACGTGTATATCACTCACCTGTTCCGCCAGCAGTTGGACTATACCGACCTCGTGCGGGAGACGCGGGACTTGGTGCGCCAGTGGGGGCCGACGACCGTTTTAATCGAGCAGAAAAGCACCGGCGATCCTTTACTCAAGACCCTGTTGCAAGCGGGGCTACCTGTCGAGGGGAGGAAACCGGGGGTGCTGTCCAAGAAAGCTCGGGCGACGTTGAGCCTCGGTGCCGGGTCCGTACAGGGTTGGATGCGTATGCACCGGGTGCGCTGGCCTGCTGGGGTGGAGTGGTTGGCGGACGCGCAGAAGGAGATCACCAGTTTCACTGGCGCTGAGGACCAACACGACGACATTGTGGACGCCTTGGTGTATCTCGTGGGCTATGCGATTGAGCTGGCGGGGGCCGTGGCGCGACTGCCGACGGACATGGAGACCTATGAGAAGAATGCCGCGCAACAGGCGGCGCGGGACTATAACGTGTTCACGACTGCGCGACAGCCTAACCCCGTCATGCCTTGGGAGGTATTGTTCAAGGCGACACCGCATGATCCATTCGCGGCCTCCTGTGGGCGCTGTTCTTCTTTTGACGCGGGCCGTCAGTTTTGCGTGTTCCATAACCGCCGTACATTCGCCCTAAATTCGTGCCCGGACATGAATCCGTCGGAGAGTCTGTTGGTGTGACCTGCGCGACTGTTTTTTCGCACCTTTTGTTGTGGTATTCTCGTGGCGTCTTTTTAGGAATCTCGCGCCATGGCTAACCTTTCGGATGTGACCAAATCGACGGTAGAAGCGATAAAACGCTACTTCACCAAAGAGTCCACGGGCCTGCCCACCACGGCGAATGATGACCCGGAGTACCTGAATCAACTGGGACAGGAGGTCATGGTGCTGGAGTCGGGGGTGGCAGTGCGGCATCCACCCATTATTGCGTCGGTGAGTGACCTGTCTACCCATACCAGAGAAGCCTATGAGAAATTGGGCAGGCTGGTTACAACAAGTGGGCCGGAGTTCGTCAAGGGTCTGATTGAGTTCCAGAAGGCCATTACCGCGCCCCCATCCATGATGTCCTATGCGCGTATCTCGTACATGCCAGAGATGCACAACGCCGGGGTCATGCAGTGGCCGGATATTCCCCCCGAGGCGTTACAGAAGGTCGTCAAGGAAAACATCGCGCCACTCATGATTATTGGGATGCGGGTGGATGACGTACAGCGGTACTCACAGCTTTCCAACCAACCCTGGAAACCAGGCTGGCGCATCGTCCCCAAGCAGCACGGGCAGGTCATTGATGCTAAGACGCGGCAGGATATTGAGGACGCACAGCAGTTTGTGCTGAACTGCACCACGGAGACTACCAACGCGCGTGTACGGGACGCCAACGGCATGACGGGCATACAACGCTTTCTCGCCATGTTGGTGCGGGACACCCTGACGTATGACGGCATTGCCGTGTGGACGGACATGACGGTGGGCGGGAAAATCAAATCCTTCTCCCTGCTTCCCGCCGGGCGTATCCGCATGACCGGGCCGAACGGGTATAAACTGCCCGATGCACCGGGGCCGGACAAACGCATCTTCGCTGTGGCAGTGGACGATACCGGCTCCGTGATGCACACCTTCACGCGGGACAATCTGGTGTGGTACGTACGAAACCCGCGCACGGATGCAGACATCATGGGGTACGGCTATCCCGAGATCAGTCAGGCCATGCGGCTCATTCAAGGGTCTACCAACATCCTCGACATGGGCATCGACCGCTTCAATACGTCCGCCATCCCGCAGGGGATGTTGCTTCTGGAGGGGCAAGGATGGACGCAGCGGCAGTTGGACGTGGTGGCGCGTATCTGGACCAACCTCAAGAACGGCACGACGAAATCTTGGGCGCTTCCGGCCATGCAGGTGCCGATGAACGGCAAGATCACGGTGCTGGACCTGTCTGACGTAGCGGGCAAGGAAGTGTACTATCAGGACTTTGCCAACATGCTCTATGGTGCGCTCTGCACCATTTTCCGCTTCCCGGTCACGCGCCTTGGGTATCGCATTTCAGGTAAAGGGCCGGACACGTCCCCGGACAAGCGATCTTCCGACTGGATCGTGGATGAAGATGATCCGGGACTGGCCCCCCTGCTTGGGCATATCGAGGCCGTGTTCAACGAGTATCTGGTCGGTGTGAATTGGCCGCATTTGCAGTTTACATTTACTGGCAAGTCCCCCAAGGAAGATGCTCGCGAGTATGAGTTGCGTTCCTTGGCGATGACGGTGGATGAACGCCGGGCGCAGGCTGGGCTTCCCCCGCTCGAAGACGTGGTGGACAAAAAGTACCGCGATCTGGCGTTGCTGTTAGGCATTGCTCCGACCGACCCCGCGCTTTCCGGCCCCTTCCAGTCCATGGCGGCGACGTTGTTGGGGGGTGGCGCGAACGTCAAACAGGCGGAGTCCATGTTCGGGCATAAGATTGACCCGGCACAGGCGGACGAGCATGGGCACATGAGCGGCGTTCGGCGCTCCAACGACGGCAGCGGGGACAAGCCAAATAAATAATTTTTGCAGGTAAAACAAGGAGACAGACAGGTGGACAGCAAAGCAAAACCCTACATTCTCGGCTATCTGGGGAACCGGGAGGGCAACGGGTATTATCGGCTGATGCAGCCGTTACAGGCGGCGAAAGATGCGGGGTTGGTGTTCGGTCGGCTGGAGGATCGGGTACTGACGACGGAGGCGGTTCTCGCCATGCGCCCTTCTGCGGTGGTGTGGCAGATGCAGATGCAGGACCATCTGCTAGAGGTGATGAAGGAATACCATCAAGCTGGCATCTACCAGATTTACGAGGTGGACGATCTTATCCTGTCCAAGGGCGACATCGCGGATAGCAACATTCACAAGGGTAAGTTCCCTTCAGACTTGAAGGCGCGGTGGCGGAAAATTCTCAGTTTCGTGGACCGCGTGACTGTTCCGACCGAGCCTTTGGCGGCGTATTACCGGGACTTGGGCGTGGACGTGCGGGTCGTACCTAACGCCATTCCGCGACGAGTTTTAGATGCTATCCAGACAAAGCCTTTTTCCGCCGAAAAGCTGAGTAGTTCCTATCGTCCGCGAATTGGGTGGATGGGTGGTATCGGTCACGCCGGAGACTTGGCGGTTCTTGCTGAAGTCGTTGAGTTGTTGGGTGATTCGGTGCAGTGGGTGTTTATGGGTATGGTTCCTTCCGGCGTGGCGCCGGAGAAGGTCGAGGTGATTCCGCCCGTCCCAGTTGAGCAGCACTTGTTGCGTTGGGCGCAGGCAGACATCGACTTGGCACTAGCACCCTTGGAGCGAAGCGCGTACAACGAGTGTAAGTCCAATTTGCGGGTTTTGGAGTACGGTGCGTGCGGCTTCCCAGTGCTGGCTACCAAGATCGCTCCCTACGCGGATGCGCCGGTGTTTTTCCCAGAGTCCGACACAGCCTTGGCATGGGCAGCTAAAATACGTGAGTTGGTTGGTGATTTGGGGGCATTGCACAAAGCTGGCCTTGGTCTGCGGACTTGGGCAGAGAACTACTTCACTTTGGAGGATCGCGCACCGGCGTTTGCCGCCGCTTGGGGGGCGGATATTACCGATGGAGGCGAGGAAAACCGCTCCGAAGCAAAAGGCTATTGGGTAGGATATGAGGCGTTGTGTGTTATCCCCGAGGGTTTGAAAGCACGAGCGGAAGCCTATGCAGCGGCGCATCCCGAGGTGGCGGCGATCAGTTTCTTGTCCAACGATGGGGACTATGCTGCGTATCCCATGGCGGGGCAATTTGTGCCCATAAACGCCGAGATTTCCGGGCGGATACAGGACGTGGTACGGCGTTTGGAGTTGGACCCGCTAGAGTTGCCGGTCCCCGTAGGACCGTTGACTTATATCACCCCGGTAGGGGAGGACCGGATCGGCGCGCTGGACGTGACATTGCCGCTGGTGTCGGGGCAGTTGATGGACTTCGGTGCGAAGGCGCTTTCTTTGGGCTTGAAAACCGTCTTGCTGCCCGAGTTCGTTGGGGCGCTGTTTCCGCAGGAACGGGATGAGCAGAAAGCTGCCAGTATCGCCCAAGGGTTTGCGCTGCGGTATCCGGGGCAGGAGAAGCTGTTCGACAAGGACGCGGAGGTGTTCGAGTCGCTGCGTATGCTTCGCGCCAATATCGAGGCCGAGTATAACGTCCGGTACTACCAGATTACCCCGGCAGGGCGTTCTCAGGCAGAGGCGTATGACCTGTGGCTGGACGCCTATATGTCGGGCATCCCGGCGTCTTGCGAGGAGATTTCCATAGTGCATATCGGCAGCGACGCGCCGTTGCCGGACACCCGGTATGTCTGCTTCACGCAGCCGACGGATACCTTCTTGCCAGGGGTGTATGGGGTTGTGCGGGACGCGCCGATGGCCTACTGCGACGAGGACACGGCAAATGGCACGGTGCGGTCTAACCCGTACTGTAAACCAGATTGGAACTACACGTTGCTGCTGTCGCATAACTATTTGGGGCGGGGTGTGCGGCTACGGACGGACGATCTGCGGGAGATGGGTGTGACCGGCGCTCCGGCTAGTGAATACGAGTATGTGGACCTGCTGTTTCGCGTCGTGGAGCGATTCGACGGGCATTTGTACGAGAACGCGGATCGGTTTATCCATGTGCCCGTGATCGGCCTGACCAAGACGGCTCAGGACGCGCCCTACATCTATCCCGTAGGGGACCATATCAAGCGCCGCAGCCGGGCCGCGATGGTGAATGTGCTTCCGAACCGCATGTCGTTTGTACAGTGGGCGATGGAGGCGCAGCCTCGGGTCGAGATTGGCATACCCACTAAAGATAACGCGGGGATGTTGGACCGTTGTGTCGGGTCTATTTTGCGGTTCACCTCGTATCCTAATTACCACATCACCATTTTCGACAACGGTTCGCGGGATAAAGAAACCTTGCGGCTTCTGGCCCAGATGGAGAAGCATGAGAAGATCATGGTCAAGCGGGTGCCGCTGTCCCCATTCAACTACTCTACCGTCAATAACCGTGGCTTTCAGGGTGCTGAGGCGGATTATTTTCTGTTGATGAATGACGATGTGGAGGTGTTGCCGAACGGCGGCCATTGGCTGGACCTGATGCTACGCACCGCCCAAGATGACCAGGTAGGTGTTGTCGGGGCTAAATTACTGTATGCCAATCGCACAGTACAGCACGTCGGGGTCGTTACAGGCATGGGTTACGTTGCGGATCATAAATTCAAAGGCATCGGCGCGCAGGACTTTGGCTATTTTGGACAGGCGGTTGTGCCTCATGAGGTGAGCGCCGTTACGGGTGCGTGTCTGTTGGTGTCCAAGGCTGCCTGGGACGCGGTCGATGGCTTGGATGAGCGGTACGCCGTAGCGTATGGGGACGTGGATTTTTGCTCAAAGTGTCGTGCATCTGGGTACAAGGTGGTTATCCAGCCACAAGCGGTTCTGCTGCACCATGAGAGCGTCAGTCGGGGGTTGGACGATACACCGGAGAAACTGGCGCGGCATTTGGAGGAGGCACGTACTTACCGCGAGACGCATGTGTTGGAGTCGGACCCGTTCTGGAGCCCGCTACTTGCGCTTTCCACACAGCCTGCGCTGGCGTGGCCTCCGCGTTCTTTTATGCCAGTTTATCACAGCGGCGTGTTTTTGATCGGGACGGACCCGGAGATGGAGCGTCAACTGAGCCGGGAGCAGGTACGTTGGGTTCGTTTCGAGATGCACTCCCCGACTACGTTACGGCAGGTGCTGCCGCAGGTGACGAACGCGCCTTTGCTCAATCTGTACGACACCTCACAAGCCTGGTTCCGACAACGATACGCGCCGGAGCGCGTGGTGCTCTGCACCAACAAGGGGCTTTCATTGGAGCTTCTGCACTGGCTCTTGTATCTGCGGGAGCAGGGTGTGCAGGTCGAGGCACTGGCGGGGCTGCCAGAGATACCTTTTGCCTCGACGCAAAACGTGTGTGAGTTATGGGAAAAGCTCTGATTTCGGTGTCGGACGCCATAGAAACGCTCCGCAAGAGCCTGGGGGAGATGTCTGCCGAGGAAGAAACGCTGCTATGGCAGCTACGCAATGCGCCGATCCCCCCGGCGACACACTATGACTATGGGATGTTCTATGACGGGATATGTGACTGCTATCTCTGCACCGAGCATCGTGCAGCACAGCGGATTTTCGCTTTGCGGGGGGGAAAGAAGAACAGCGCCGACTCGTGGTTTCGCCTGGTCCGGGCGACGGATAGCCGATTGACCATATACTCTGAGATTTCTTTCGCTTTACGGAATCGGCCAGAGTTTGAGGCCCGCATGGAGCGCGTTTTTTGGGCGCTGTTGAGTCATGCGCCACATGCTTTGGAATACTGGCTACAAAAAGATAATATTCGAACTACGGCATATTGGATCAAAGTTTTGGCGCCAGCGTAGTTATAGGTGTTCTACCAAAGCGGTGTTACGATTCGGATAGCCATGGAGGGACCTTCTATGTCCGTCACAGTCAAAGTCGCAGATTTCACGTTCACATTCGGCGAGAACTTCTCTATCCGGAAGGGTGGCGTAGCGTACACACCCCGCGTCGGGAATACGCAGCAATTTGCGGGCACGAATGCCGATGTCCGTAAACGGGAGCTGGGTCAGGGTGAACACCGCAGCCCTCCCGAGGGATACCCAAAAGACAAAAGTCAGTATGCCGTGCCTGAGTACTATATGTTCCCCATCAACAACGCGGAGCGTACTCGCGCTGCGATCAGTTACTTCCCCCATCATGCGTGGAAGCCGGACGAACATAAGGAAGAAGCGGCGAAACGGATTCTACGGGCGGCGAAAAAGTTTGGCATCGACGTAAGTGATGCGTCGGAAGTCACGGAGGCTGCCAAGGGCGGCGGAGGATTCGGGTCGTATGGACATTGGTAACGCCGTTTGCATCGATTTCCCCGCCGTTATTAAGTCTCATATTGAGAAAGGGCGGCGTACGATATGGGTAGAGGCCAGCAACCAAGAGCCCGATAGTGAGGGGGACGTTATCCTCCAGTCTGCGCTGCTGGGGTCCGCCGAGTATTTTCTGGAGCAGGGTCATATCGACATTGACCATATCTCGGAGATCGGAGCAAGGCTTTCCCCGCCAGCTCGTGACCCCGGCGCGTTTATCATTGGCAAGCCTGTCTCTGTTGAGGACGCTGGTGGCGGACGTACCGCTGTCGTGTGGGAGCTTGGGAAGGGAGCGAAAGCGGAAGAGTTTTGGGCGTCTCTTTTATCCGGCGAGGGGCTGCCATGGCGCGCGTCTATCTACGGTTTTCCGATGGATGGGGGGATCACGGAGTGCCAGACTGGTTATTGCGCGATGGGCGCTACCCGGTATCTGGTAAAAGCGATTCAGTGGAAGTCACTGGCGATGACGCAGCATCCGGTAAACGACGCCATCCGGGGCGCGGCCAAGGTGGTATCGGCCAAGGCGTTCATCAAATCGCTCTCCAAAGCAGCGCACGCGCAGTCCAACTTGCCGGACACGTTGATGTATGCAGACGGTGCGACCTTACCTACTTGCGCGGGGGTTCTATTCACTGACGGGCGCGAGGTGTTTCTTCTGCACCGCACCGACCGTGACGAGTGGGAGGGACCGGGTGGTCATTTGGAGCCCGGAGAGTCGGCGGAACAGGCCGCGAAGCGCGAGACCGAAGAAGAGGCCGGGGTGTCTGTGCCTTTGAGCCAAATGAATCACCCGGATCGCCAGAGTGAGTATTACATGGCGTTTGAGGTGCCGGTAGGCAAGCCGGATTTTCGTTTCCGGTTGAACCATGAACACGATAAAGGTCAGTGGTTTGACCTTGCGCACTTGCCTGATGCCACACGCCCAAACCTGAAGAAATGGGCAAAGCAGAAATTGCAAGGCGCTGCGGCGAAGTCAAATGAAATGAGCGCCGATCCTTCACAACAGGAAATCCCTCCTTCTGGCGAATTGAACAGCCTCGGGGAAAGCCTGCCGATGTTGGCGATGTCGGAGCAACCAGGCGGTGTATGCGGGCGCGAGGCGTTGTGGAAAGAGTATATGGATCATATTGCTTCGGGTGATTGTCCACATTGTCTTAGCGGCGTAAACGTGGCGTCTCTTCGGCAACATTTTCAGCGTTGTGACGGGATGCCTTTCGGAAAAGCGGATATTCTGGCGCTGGCCTTGATTCATTTGTTGCAACGCGCCCGCTAAACCTATAGGTGTTATTTACTTTTTGTGTTTTGCTTATGCAGTAGCCTACTTTGGAGGATTTCATCATGGCTAGTTTCAAGTCGCTTCTGGCGGATATGATCCGCAAGGCCCGTGAGGACAATACGGTGCCACCCGAGTTGTTTGTGGATGACCACCTCGATGACGCAGAGTCTCGCCACCAGGTGCCCTCCAAGGAACAGGTCAAGTTTGGCCCGACCGAAGCCGCGTCTGGCGAAGGCGTGGTACGGATGATTGGGGATTATTCCAACCCGGCGCCGCAGCAGGCCATTACCGAGGAGTACATTGAGTTTAACCGCTCTTTCGACAAGCGCCTGAAGAAAATCGAGAAGGCCGTAGTTGACATCTCCAAGGGTCATAACCAAATGGCTTCCCTGGTCGGCGGTATCGTCGCTGCTGTCGAGAAGGCTGAGGAACATGACGACGAAGATAAGGAAGTGCGGGAAATGACCGAGAAGGCCGTCCGCAAAGCCAAAGTCGCGCTGTTCAAGGCCGAAATGGATGAAGATGATGACGACAACGAGGCGGTTGAGGAATCGGTAATCTCTGCTGAGAAAGCCGTCAACACCGCGATCAAGGCATTGACCAAGGCTGCTGAGGAAGACGAGGACGAAGAGAAGATGGAAAAGGCCCGCAAGGTCGCCAAGGCTCTTCGTGAACGCCTGAAAGCAATCAAGGCCAAGAAGGACGACAAGGGCAACCAGAACGACGGGGAAGACCCCAAAAGCGGCAATCAGGAAGACGCCGCTGCGAAGTCCATGGAGGCTGCGGTCATGGCTGCGTTGACCAAGTTGGGCATTACCAAGTCCGACGGCGAGCCCAAAGGCAACGGCGCTGAGGAAGTGCAGAAGTCTATTGATGCGCTTTCCAACAAGGTTTCCACGGTGTCGGATTTGCTGAACTCGCTGATGGGCAAGTCGGTTGGCACGGCTCCTACCTTTCAGAAGGCAGAAGCCAAGGAAATGCTGAAGTCCCGCGTGGACGCCTTGAGCAAGGCCATCAACGAGGAAAGCCTGTCCGACTCGGACACGGCGGTCGCCCAGCGGATTTTGTCCCGGATTATTCAAGTGCAAGATGGTGCCATCGACGCTTCCAAGTTGGATGAGGAACTGCGTCGCGCCCCAGAAAGCGTCCTTCGGCTCGTCGGTTAAGGAGTAAGATCATGTCTCGTATGCAATTTTTGGAAGGCGCTGAGGCGGCTGCTTTCGCATCTGACGGAGCAATGAAGTCCGCTGCGGAAGTATCGCGCTGGATGCAGAGCCACAGCAACAGTAACAACCCCATGTCGCAGTATGCGCGGTCCATTAGCGCACTGGCGATGGCTGCACCCTCCCCTGTCGGGCAGGAACTGGTCAAATCCAAGTTTGCTCCGATGATGGAGCGCGTCAACGCGAAGGCCAAAGCGTTTCGTGCTAATACTCGTGTGGCCAAGTTTCCTTCCTTCGGGGAGATCGCCAAGTCCACTGGTAGCAATGCGCTTGCCAAGGCGGACCTCGATGTAGGTACGCTGACCAACTTCAGTCAGATCACTGGCGGTCAGGCACTCGGCTATGTTTCGCTGGATGTGCGGATGGCTCGTGGTACGGTTCGTCCGTCCTCGTTTACGTTGTATCAGGCGCTGAACAAGACTGCTGCCTACCAGGTCGTGGATTACTGGGCGTATGCCAACGCTACTGGTGGACCCCTCCCTGGCGGCGCGTTCTCGTCGTATTCCAGTGTTTCTCAGGGTGCGTTGAACACCTCGGCAGGTCAGTATGAGCTGAAGAGCATTACTTTGAAGATGGCGCTGGATGGCCGTGCCATTACGACCGCGTTGGCCGCGCAGAACTCCTTCGTGAACATCGAAGAGCAGGAAAACACCAACGCTGCGCTGACCGTCCTGGAGTCGGTGAACTGGGTGAACTACTGGGGCAACCCGAATGTGTACCTTAACCACTTCACGGGCGTCTATTACAGCCTGCCGACGGAAAATATCTTCAACTACCAGGAGTTCGCGTCCAACAACTCCTCGCAGGGTTGGAGCCCGCAGCAGACGCTGTTCAACATGGTCTATGAAGTGGCGGCTCAGGTGACGAAGTTCCGCACCTATGGTCAGATTACTCATGCGTTCATGAGCCCTGGCGCCATTGGCGACTTGCAGAGCCTTGTGACCACGCAGCTCAACAACATCGTCAACGACATTACGGACTTCCAGAGCGGAATCCGTGGCGTTATCGTCAACGGCGATTTGCAGGGTATGCGTACCCGGTTCGGAACCATTCAGTTCCCCATCGACATCTTCATTACCGCCCGCGACAGACCCGCGCAGAGCATCGTGTACAGCGAGAGCAACACCACCCCGGCTACTACGAGCAACCCGACGCCTCCGGCTTCGGTTACGGTGGCGACTTTGGCCCCCGGCGCTTCTGGCACTTCGGGCAGCGAGTGGACTACGGATTACGTGGCTTCCAGTGGTGTGTACACATACGCTGTTGCCTCGGCAGACAGCAGCATGAATGAGTCGGTGCTGACCTACAGTGCTTCCGTAAGCGGCATTGCGGCTGGCGGCGCGTATCAGTTGACCATTGCTCCTCCGTCTGCGAACGACATGGCAGCTTTCCGCGTGTTCCGTTCAGGTCTGGGGTACAACGAATCGACTCCGAGCCCGGCAGCGTTCCGCTACATTGGCGACGTGATCGGCAACGGGTCCGCGAATGTGACGTTCGTTGATTTGAACCAGCACATCCCTGGTTCGGACACCATCTTCCTCTTGGATATGGACGATGACGACGATGCGATCGACTTCCGGTACTTGCTGCCGCTGACCAAGATCGAACTGTTTGCTCAATCGTTATATATGCCATGGGCAGTAGCGATGATCGGTGCGATTCGGTTGAAGGTTCCCAAATTCCACGCGGCTATCCGGAATTACGTGCCCGTAGCCCCCGACTGGAACCCGCTGCGGTCTAATGTGAACGCTAGCCAGAGTATCTAACCCTCTCTCCCACCACCTGGTCTGGCCGCCCTCGGGCGGCTTTTTTGTGCCTGTTTGCCGAATAATTCTATATGTGTTAGTGTAGTGGTCGTTGGCGGTGGAGAGGGAAGATCAGTGGAGCTTACAAAGAAGTGTCCCGCGTGTGAGCGGGTTCTGCCGGTTTCTGCTTTTGGACAAAATAGGGCTGCGTATGATGGCCTTCAAAGCCGGTGTAAGGAGTGCTCAAAGGCCGCACGTAAAGCCAAAATACAGGAACAGCGTAGCCAGCCGTTGTTCTGCCTTGGTTGCCAGCAGACGCTTCCAGCCGACCAGTTCCCCGAGCGGCGTCCCAAAAAGTTGTACTGTAACGCCTGTCGGAAAGCGCGAAAGGTAGAGTATAGCCAGAGATTTCGGGAGGAGCATCGAGACGAGTTGAGCGCCTACCTCAAAGAATACCGAAATACCCATGAGGTGAAACGGCCTCCCGGCTACAACGAGAAACGCGCTCAGTCAGCGCGGGAACGCTATGCCAGCGACCCAGAGTATCGGGAGCATGTGCGAGCACTAGCTGCGAAGAACCGAGCGAACGAGACACCGGGCCAAAAGGCGCGTAAGCGACAATACATGCGCGAGTTCCAGCGGCGTCCAGAGCAGGTGGAGAAGCGAAGAAGCCGATATAGGGAAATAGTACAAAACCCGAACGCCTACGTGCGCTTGCGAGAGGAGAATAATGCTTACCGAAACAGTGAAGCGTACGACCGGAAAGAGCGGGTGCGTCTTGCGCGACAGGAACGCCCTGAAGTGTTCCGAAACGCCGAAAACCGACGGCGCGCACGAGAAAAGAAGGCCGTGGTGGAGTTGTTTGATGCTGAAGCGCACGTAGCTTTTCTCCGCACATGGCAGCAAGGACGGTGTTACTACTGCGGCGAGCCGATGGCGGAAACCCATGTAGAACATATCGTTCCGTTGTCTCGCAATGGCGCGCATAGTCGACAGAATACTGTGTTGGCGTGCCCCGCCTGCAACCTCAGTAAAGGTTCCAAGATTCTGTGGCAAGAGTGGGTGCCGCCGCGTACCGGCGCGAGCGATGCCGTGCTACCTTCGCAGACCGAATTGCCCATGACGGTGCTGTCTACTTTCCATGTTTCTGACCGGGAATCTTCCAGCAACGTACTCACGCTTCTGCGGCTTCAACATACAGGGCCGTTGTTTTTTGACCTCGAGTGGCACACTCGGCACATTGCAGTAGTCAACATCGCCAAGTCCAGAGCGGGCGAGCATAAAAGTGTCGCGGCGCGTAAGTGTAACGTGCAAGCTATTGACACGGACGATGCAAGGGCTTTCTTGGAGATGTACCACCTACAAGGTTTCGCACGTAGCACTTGGTATATCGGGTTGGCGCATGAGGGAACCTTGGTCGGCGTGATGTGCGTCAGTCTTCGCAGTGGTGTGTTTGAGATCAGCCGCGTAGCATTCGCGGGTTCTGTGGCCGGAGGGCTTTCCCGTATGTTCCAATTCTTCTTGCGTAATTACTATGACAGTAAGTCCATGTTGGTGAGCTATACTGACCCGCGTATCGCGACCGGCGCGTCGTTTCACAACTTAGGCTTTGTGGATATGGGCGAAGCGCCAGCGCAACTCTTGTATGTCGGCCCCGGTGGGATGTTCCATCGCATGAGTTTCATGAAGGCGGCGATGCGGGAGAAACTGAGCTATTTTGACGAGAGTGCGTCGGAGGCGGACAACGCCAGGTTTAATGGGTACTACCGTATATTTCCCATTCCGCTGCGCCGCATGGTTTACCGGGCTTGACTGTAGTACCGCAAAGCGGTACACTATACTTACAGTGGGATAAAGGGGAAGTCGAAATGGGGTTACGGATTATTGATCCAGCGGTGTTGAACGACAGTGACGACGGAAGCGATGCACTGTTTGTATTCGCGGTGAACATCGGCAGCGCGGTGCGGCTGATTGCGGCTACGGATTATTTCGCGGCGCTGACCATAGTGTTTGAGAAATATAGCGTGGTCCCTGCGGGGATTTCCCTTGTCGGGCAGTTGGAATACTTGGCACATACGGATGGCGAGCCGGACGGCAGCTATGGCACTTTGAATTAGGAGGGTAGGAGATGGATCGCAATGATTACACAAATCGGGTGGCTGGCGGCGTGCTGTATGTGCGGGCGATGCTCGCGGCGTCGGCCACGTTTGTCTTAATGCTTATCACTCTGTTTCTCTTCGTCGGCTTTCTTAATGAGGGCGACCTCGTGTATGCGTTAGGCTCGTTCGTGTTTATGCTGCTTTTCGGCCTTTCGTGCTTTCGCAATTTCTCTCGCATGAGAGAGATTCGCCTGGATATGCGGGGGGAGTGAGGCGGTTCTTGCCTTTCTCGGCAGGTGTGCTACCTTGTTTACAGCTTCCTCTGGGGGACGGACATGATCGTCGCAACAATTCGCAAGAACTCTATGATCCACAACTTGTGGTGGCGGCAGGGGCTGACCTTCGCCGCGCTGCATGGCACGCGCTTCGTCCGTAAAGGGGCGATGTACCAGTCGGTAGGGGAGATCGCTGACCTATCCGCGCTCCAGAGTCATTCGGACGTGCTGCTGGAGGTGTTTGGGAATGTTACCCTGTCCACGCCGGCGCGGATTGTAGAAACGGTGGACGATGCAGTGAAACAGGTTGCTGAGGAACGGAGCGCGCATAAACTCGAAAAACCGGAGGTCAAAGTACCCGAAGTGCCTACGCTCCCTGCCAATTTTGTGCGCCGTGGGCGCCCTCCCAAGTCCGGTTGAATAC
>JAEHJW020004519.1_pt1 | contig 17352 bp, 28 predicted proteins | sample 9271431 | NCBI WGS metagenome assembly JAEHJW02 | reverse complement strand
GCATCCCAGCGCCGCGCCCTGGAGTTGATCGAGAAGATCGCCGCGTAGTCAGAATCCCGACCGACTCATTGACTCCATGTCAATGAAATCATAGGGGAACTTCGCTCCGCAGGCGGAGGAACTTCAGCCTAGCCGAGCTTCGCGGCTGGCAGATCGTCGCCACGGTCGAGGAGAAAGCCTCGGGCGCCAAGACGCGACCGGCCCGGCAGCGACTCATTGCGGAGGCGAAAGCCGGCGCCTTCGACGCGATATGCGTCTGGAAGCTCGATCGCTGGGGCCGTTCCACGGTCGACGTGCTGACGACGGTCACGGAGCTGGACTCGGCTGGCGTGGCATTCGTGAGCGTGCAGGACAGTATCGACATGACGACGGCGCAGGGCCGGCTCATGGTGCAGCTGCTCGCGGCCTTCGCCGAGTTCGAGCGGGCGCAGATTCGCGAGCGCGTCCTGGCCGGTCTGAGGCATGCCAAGCGCCACGGAACCCGGACTGGCAAGGCCATCGGCCGCCCGGCGACAGCTGCCGAGCGCAAGCCGCGAATCGAGGCGTTGGTCGAGCAGGGAGTTTCCTTGCCGGAGATCGCCCGGCGCCTCGAGATGCCATACAGCAGCGTGCATCGGATCGCCCGCCACAAGTAACCCTCACCCCGGCGCTGCCCCCGAGCGCCGCGTTCTCTCTCGCCCCATATCCTGACACCCCTCGCGCTGTCGCCGCTCCTGCGCCAGTACAGCGCGTTAGGCGAGGTGCGCTATCTGCGAACGGTTCGCAGATAACCAACGCCGACAAGCGCCGCGCCGTCGAGATCCTGCTGCGCGACCCAGAGTGGTCGCAGTGGTCGGACAGGGAGATCGCACGGAGGGCGTGCGTGAACCATCACATGGTCTCATCTGCGCGCCGAGAGCTATCTGGGAGAAACGCCCAGATAGACCCTTCCGCCGCTCCATCCCCCCGCCTCGCCCGGCGCGGTGAGAGCACCTACGCCATGCAGCCGAGGGCGACCGACTCAGAGCCGGAGCGGAACGCCGCCCTCGACCTGCTCGAGGCGCCGCTCCATGACTGAATTCCTGCATTTCATTTACTGGCTAATGCTTCGCGTCCGGCGCTGGGCGCCGAGGAGGATATGACAATGCGAAAACGATCGGCCGGCCGCTGGCGCAGGATCGCAAGAAAGTGGACGCGGTATTACCGGCTGCATCCGCAGGCTGCTTTCGCAAGCGGACACGGCCGGAGGCGACCGTGAGCGGCCCTCGCAACCGGATCGCCTTCGAGCGCGGCCAGCGTGCGCGTGAGGCCATCCGGCAGCTTCTCATCGAGTATTCGCAGCGGTACCCGCTGGGCCGATCAATGGCGGCGTGGGAGATTCAAATGCACCTACGCCCGCTCGGCATTCGCCTGGCGACCTCGACCATATATTGGCACCTGCAGCAGATCCGGTCCGAGACTGACGACGAGCCGCTCGAAGGCCGTAATTTTTCCAATTCATCTACCGCTGGCGAGGCGGCAAGATGAAGTGCGAACTCTGCAAAGAACTTCGCACTGAGTTTGCGCACCGATGAAACACACTCGCTGCATCATCTGCACCCATCCGAAGCGGCACGACCTCGAGAGCGAGCTCGCCGACGGCGCCCGGCTGCGCCCGCTGGCCCGGCGATATGAGATCAGCTATGACGCCCTCTGGCGCCATTGGCGTCGACATGTCCCCCAGGAGCATAAGGACCGGCTCAAGTTCGGGGACGCCCCCGTCCATAAACTCAAGGGCATGGTGGCCGAGGCGGAAATCTCGGTCCTGAAGGACCTGAACTTCGCGCGAAAGTCGCTCATCGAGGCTCTCAACGTCGCGGCCGCGGAAGATGCGAATGCCCGCGGCACGTTGACCGGCCGCCTGCACGAGAACGCGCGCATCCGCGGCCAGATCACCGGCGAGCTGTCGCGATCGCCATTGATCCAGCAGAACACAATCAACCTGGTCATGAACAGCCCCGAGTTCGTCCGGTTCCAGGCCGACCTGATCCGGGTCCTGAATCGCTTCCCTGACGCCCGCGAGGCCGTCATTGCCGAATTCGACCGGCTTGAGGCCGAGCAGGCCGCCCAGCCTCTACCCGCATTGGAGCATGAGAGTGACGACGAAACAGACCAAGCAGCATGACTCGCCGGGCTTCGGCGGCACATTCGGCCGCGCCCTTAAGGACAATTGGCACCGCATCGCCCGCCCGAATCAGCTCCCGCCCGCTGGCGACTGGCGCATTTGGGTCCTGCTTGCCGGCCGCGGCTTCGGCAAGACCCGGACCGTGTGCGAGTTTGTCCGCGCCGAGGTCGAGGCCGGTCGGGCCTGCCGTGTCGCACTGGTCTCCGCGACTTCGAGCGACGGCCGCGACGTGCTCGTGACCGGGCATTCCGGGTTGCTCGCCATATCGCCGGAATGGAACCGCCCCGACTATCAACCGACAAAGCGCCTGCTCTCCTGGCGCAACGGCGCGATCGCAACGATGTACTCGGCCGACGAGCCGGACCGACTGCGCGGCCCGAATTTCGACCTGGCCATCTGCGACGAGTTGGCCGCGTGGCGGTACCCGGAGGCATTGGACATGCTGCTCTTGGGCCTGCGCATCGGGAAGAATCCCAGAGTTGCCATTGCGACGACGCCGCGGCCGACGAAAGTCATCCGCGACCTTCTCGCCCGCGAAGGGACTGATGTCGTCGTGACGCGCGGCTCGACGCTCGAGAACCGGGAGAATCTGGCGCCGGCCTACGTCGAGCAGATCATCGAGCGCTACAAGGGCACGCGCCTCGAGCGGCAGGAGATTTTCGGCGAGGTGCTCGAGGACACTCCGGGCGCCTTGTGGAACCGCGACAGCCTCGAGCAGACCCGCGTCGATGCGGCGCCTAAAGACCTGCAGCGCATCGTGGTGGCGATCGACCCGGCGGGCAGCAGCGAGGAAGGCGCCGACGAGACCGGCATCGTCGTCGCCGGCCTCGGCCAGGACGGTCAAGGTTACGTGCTCGAGGACCTCTCGGGCCGTTACGACCCGCCCGGCTGGGCACGCCGCGCCATCGGCGCCTATCACGTCTGGAAGGCCGATCGAATCGTCTGCGAGACCAACTACGGCGGCGAGATGGTGAAGGCTACGATCGAGGCCATCGACGCCTCGGTGCCCGTGAGCACGATATCAAGCTCGCGCGGAAAAGTGCTGCGCGCCGAGCCGATCGCGGCCTTCTTCGAGCAGCGCAAGGCGCACATGGTCGGCTCGCACCCCGAGCTCGAGGACCAGGCGTGCCGGTTTACTTCCGACTGGACGCGCGCTCGCGACGGGTCGCCCGACCGCGTGGATGCGCTGGTCTTCGCGCTGACGGAGTTGATGCTCGGCCTACCTCGCGGCGGGTACATAAAACCCGAGGCGCTCCTCGCGCCCGCCGCCGACTCTGGGAGCTGCCCCGTTGAGTTCCCCGAGATGGCCTCCGGACTGTTCGCAATCGTCGCCGCGGGTATTGATCCCGATGCCCCGGATGATATCGCCGTCGTCATATTCGCGTTTTGGTTGCACGGCGAGGGGCGCGCACCGATCGTTGTATTAGATTGGGAAGTTGACACGCTGTCGCCCGACCTGATGCATGCCTGGGCACCGGCTGTCGCCGAGCGGCTGGCCGAGCTGCGGCAACAGATCAGGGTGCCGGGCGACGGCTCGCCGATTGCCATCGAACCGCAAGGCATTGGACTGACGTTGTATCAGGACGCACAGCACGCGCACCCCGTCGAGCTACTCGGTACGTCGAGCGCGGAGCAGGAACTCGCGCAGATGCCGCTGCCGCAGCGCGTCCTCTCGGCGAGCGGGCATGTCAACGCGGGCCGCGTGCGGATTTCCCGGCATGCGCACGAGAAGATGACGACGCATCGCGGCGCGACGCGCAATCATCTTCTAAATTCGATTGCAGCCTTTGGGGTAGCGGGGGCAGAGCAGCAGCGCGTCGGTGCGTTGCTCGCGGCCTTCGCCGATGGAATCCTCGCGGTTTTCGCCGACCCGCGCGTGAAGGTTTGAAACCATGGGCATATTTCAAAAACTGACCGCTCTCGCTGCGCCGCGAAGTGGCGCCGCCGAGACTCCCGCACGTTCGGCACCGGACGGCGCACGCTCCGGCGCGATGCTCTCGCCTGGGCGCCACGTCGTCGACGGGCGCACGGTCGACGTACCCGCAGACGCTCGGCCGCTCGTGCTGCACCCGCTCGAGCCGGGCCGGCATGTCATCGACGAGCGGGTTGTCATCGTCGAGGACATGTCTGCGACTTCGCGGACGACAATAGACTAGACTTTCTATTATTCATTAATCGCTGTTACGCGATTATCATACAGGTTATGAATAGCCAATCACGAGTTACCCTCAGCCTGCCCGCGTCGTTGGTCACGCAGCTCACCCATGCCGCCCGGGCCGATGGACGGAGTCGCTCCAACCTCGCGGCGCGTTATCTTTCCGTCGCGCTCACCGCCGGCCGGGATCGCCTGGCCGAACTCGAGCGCGCGGCGCGGGCCGAGCAGCCCGACGCCGATAATGCCGACGCGGCGCAGGCCGCGAGCGCCGAGCACCTGCGCCGCCACGCCGAACTCGGCGGCATGCCTACCGACACCCAACAACTGGAGTCTGACAATGCACCGCAACGATGACGACAAGTTTTATCATCCCAACGCACCCCGCATTGAACCTCGGCTCGGCGAACGCGGCGAACGCGAAGCCGACAGGACGCGGACCGACCGCGAGCGCATCGACCGCGATCGCATCGACCGCGAGCGCCCCGGCGTTGATCCTGACTTTGCGGCACCCGTTCCCGCGCGTCCGCGTCAGCCGGAATACTAACCATGGCAACATCACATGACGATATAACTGCCGAGGTCGCGGCGAGTCAGTACCGCGAGCGCGCGGACGGGGCATACCGTGCCGCGGTCGGCGGCGCGGCGCCGGGTCATTTGCCAGGTGAATCGCTCGCCGCATACCGAGTCCGACTCGCTGATGGACTTAAAGGATTTTCCCCGACTTACAAGAAGTTTCCCGTGGATAGCCTCGCGAGTATGCACCGCGCAGGTGCGCTCGGGATCGCAGAGGAGACGATCTACCGCGACGCCGCCGAGGCTGCAAAACGCCCGGTCGGCCCGCTGCGCGAACGCCGAGAGTTGGATCAGTCCGGGCGGCCCATTATCCGTTTCTATGGATCACCCGATGAGGCGTGGGGGCCGTTCAAGACTCCCCCGCGATACGTGACCCGATTCAACACCCGAGGAGGTGCGCGATGAGCCTTGCAACGATTGTCAGGTCCGCCATCAAGGCCGCCGCGCCGCCGAACGTCCGAGCGTTCCAAGCGTCGACCGAAAGCGCCGCCGATGCCGAGTTGCGCTGTGCCGCGTTGCTTGAGCTGGCCCGCCGTCGCTTGCGGGAGGCGCATGCCGAGCGCGACCGCGCCGAGGCGGAACTCATAGCCGCGGACTCGAAGGTCGAACGCGCGATGGCGGTAATCGCCGACTCGGAACGAGCGGACCGCGAGGCCGGCGAAGCGGAGGCGACCGCTCGAGCGGCAGCGCGCGAATGGAGCGCCGCGGGATGCCCGCAGGCTTCGCGTCCAGCTCAGGACTTGCTCGATCGCTCGGCCGCTGCTGCCGAGGCCGCCGCCGACGCGCGCACGCTCGCGGCCGGCGCGATGGAGGCGATGCCCGGTTTGCGCGAGGCGGCGCAGGACGCGAGGATGGCGTTCTCGCGTGCGGAGGAACGGCTGCGCTCTGCCGTTGCAGACGTACTTTCAGCGCAGATTGAGCCGCGCCTGGTTGACCTGGCACGCGCACGCGATGCATACCTCGAAGCCTTGCGGCCGATCGCGTACGTCCGGCATCTGTTCAAGCCCTGGGGGCCGGCGCACCCGCTACACGGCTTCGCCGGACCCGGCCCCGCGATCGACGGCCGCCTGCGCGAGTTGGCCATCGAGCCGCTCGCCGAGCCGGACGTGGCCGGCGGCGCGCACGACCTGCTCGCGCTCGCGCATCGGTTGCTTAAGGACCCGGAGGCGAAGGTTTGAAGTTGTATGGTGCATACCCGCAGCAGTTCGGCGGCGGGCGCGGATTGGACGGTGAGTACCGCGATCATAACAACCCCGTCAGTCTGCGGGCGTTGAATCCGCGTGAGCGGAGCTTTCCCAACGCCGCGGCGGGCCGTTTCGCTGTACGAGAACAGAGCCGGCGCGTCGACCATGGCGGCGGCCGGCACTTACGCACGACGGCTCGACGGCGAGGCCGCCGCGCCCGGCCGCGGGCCGCTGAGGCTTGAGCGTGGCGCGGAGAATCGACCGCGTAAAATCACGCTGGCGCCGCGATCGAGGGGTACCCGCTACCTGGCTACCCCCGGAATGTGCCGGCAGGCGGCTCCTCCAGGCTGTGACGCACGCCCGCGCATGGGGATTCGGCAATCTCGGACGATACGCTCCTGTATAGCGTGCTAATCTGTCGTTCCAGCGATTCCCGCGCCTCGGGGTACCAGGGGCTCAATCAGGCGCCGCAGAGCGCCGAGGTAGAGTAAAGGTGTACAACGAGCTGAGGCTGACGATCGAGACTGAGCTAGAGAAGGATGGCCGCTGGCTGGCGGAAGTTCCTGAGCTGCCCGGCGTCATGACCTATGGCGAATCGCCGGACGGCGCAATCGAGCGAGCGGTGGCACTGGCGCTCCGTGTGATTGCCGATGAGATCGAGCACGGCGAACGTCGCGCTGATGACCTCGCGAGTATCTTCTTGCTGCCGCCGAAGCGTAGCGGCTTCAGTTCGGCCAGCCGCTGTTGAGCGAATGGCCGGCCACGCCGGCGCGGCGCGTTCTTGATGCGCTTTTGCGGATCGGCTGGCAGATCAAGCGTCAGAACGGTTCTCACCGACGACTTGTACGTTCAGGGTGGCCCGCTTATACCTTCGCATTTCACGACCGAGAAGAGATAGGGCCCAAGATGCTCGCACGGATCGCCAAGCGCACGGGGCTGAAGCCCGAAGACCTGTAGCCAGCGACGAAAACGCCCCCATGCGGGGGCGCTTCGTGCCGCTCTGTGCTCGCGCCTACGGCCCCGGCACCCCCGACTGAAAGGCCGCCCAGGCTGCGGCCGGGCAGGCTGACCCTGCCACGTCGAGCCAGTAGGCGCGCTCCGATTGGCTCAGGCCATTGAACCAAGCCATTCCGACCAACGCATCGGCCACATTGCGCCGCTCCTTGGGTTCAATGACAAGCGCCTGCCGATCGCCGTCGTAATGCGTCCTGAGCCCCGCTTCCGCCAACGCCCGGGCTAGCCGGCCGACTGGGACGCTGCCGGCGATGACGGCCCGGACCTCGAGCGCGCTCACGGCAGATCCTCCCAAGTGCCTGCGCCGACGCGCCGGGAGGCAACAAGGTGCGGCCCGTACTCGGCCGAATCCTCATAAATCACGATGACGTAGTCCCGTTGCTCGTCCCCAAACTCGGCCTCGGCCTGTGCCTTGGCCGCTGCCAACGTGCCTTGCGCGACGATTTCGCGAGCGCGCGAAATGGAGTGGTGGCGAATCGTGATGATGTAGCGGGCGGACTGCGCCTCGGCGGGCGCGGTATTCTTTGGGGTAGCCATGTGACACCTCATGCGTGTTGCGTGGTGAGCCGCTCGGCCGTGTGTGAGCACGGCTGCGCGGCGCTTTGAGGCTGCCGAGGGTGTATGGCTTCAGAGATTGGCCACGTCCTTGGCCACACTCGATTCCCTAGATGCTCTTTTTAGTGGTCGGAGCGCCGAGATTTGAACTCGGGACCCCTTGCACCCCATGCAGATATTGCTTTCCTGAGCGTTCCGGTGTATTCCTAGCGCATGGTTCGCAACCAAGCCACGAAACCCTGTATTCACCGGCACTTTAGCACGGCACCGTTAGGAACGGGTAGGAAATCGCGAGACGCGATGTTCTGGTACCCCGGCTGGTACCCCGGCGCATTTCGGGCTGCTCCTGGTACCCCCGCTGGTACCCCAAGCGCACCCCTTGTATACCCGCTCAAACCCCTTGTAGCGGGGTACCAGCGGCGCTCAGCGGTGGGCCGATGAAGATCACCACCACGTGGCTCGATGCCCGCAGGGAGCCCAAGAATCGCCCCGCGGAGCGCTACGACGTGACCGTTGACGGCCGCGAGGGCCTGATGGTCCGCGTGTTCCCGACCGGCGCCGTGAGCTTCCGATTCCGGTACACCGCGCCCGGCGGCGAGCGCCGCGTGATGGTGCTCGGGAACTTCGGCAAGGGTGGCCTCACGCTCGCGGAAGCCCACGAGCTGCACCACCAGGCGCAGCGCGAGCTCGAGAAGGGACTCGACCCGCTCGAGGAACGCGAGAAGCGCATGCGGAGTGCCGAACGTGCCCGGGCTGACCGCGACGGTGCCGACACGATCGCCAAGCTCGTCGAGCAGTTCGTGCACCGCGAGCTGCGGGCCGAGCGCTGGGACGAGGCACGCGGCCAGTGGGTCAAGACGCGCACCGAAGGGCGCAAACGCCCCGATGCTGCGGCCGCCCTCCTCGGCTACCGGCCGCCGGATGCGCCTGCACGGCGCCACAAGCGCGGAATCAAAACCGTGCCGACGTTCCTGAGCGAGCTCGGCCACCTGAAGGCACCGGACCTCACCAAGCGGCGGATCATCGAGTTTCTCGACAGCATCGTTGATCGCGGCGCGCCAGTGGCGGCCAACCGCACGTATGCCCTGCTGAAGCAATTCTTCGAATGGGCGGCGGCGAAGGATCTGATACCGGCCTCGCCCATGGCCGGCGTTAAGCCGCCCGGCGGGATCGAGCGCCCGCGCGATCGCATCCTGACTGCCGACGAAATCCGCACGGTATGGGCGAAGCTCGACACGGCCGAGATGGCCGAGCCGACGCGCCTGGCGCTGAGGCTGCTGCTCGTGACGGGACAGCGCCGCGGCGAACTGACGCACGCCCGATGGGATCACTTCGACCTCGCCGGCAAGCTGTGGACGATCCCCGTTGAGCTGCTCAAGACCGCGCACAGCCGGCGCGACCGGCCGGAGCCGCACGTGGTGCCCCTGTCGGGCTTGGCGCTCGAGCTGCTCGACAAGCTGAAGGCGCTCACCGGCACGAGTCCCTACGTGCTGCCGGCGCATGCGAGCGCACAGCATGCGCAGTCCTACAGCGATGCGGTCCTGAGCCGCGCCGTCCGTCAGAACCGCGAGCATTTCGGCATACCGGAGTGGACCCCGCACGATCTGCGGCGCACCGCGGCCAGCTTCATGACCAAGCTCGGCATTCCGCGCCTGCACGTCGAAAAGGTGCTCAATCACAGCACGGGCGACATCGCCGAGGTGTACGACCGGCACGACTACCTGCCCGAGAAGCGCGCGGCACTTGAGCGTTGGGGCGAGCACCTGCGGGCGATCGTCGAGGGGCGAGAGCTGGCTGTTGTGCCGATCGAGCGGCGAGCATGATCCAACGCCGCACGCGCAACCACCCGAGCAGCGCCGGCCGCACGCGCAAATCTGTCTTACGTGGGAAGCCCACGAAAGACGAAACCCGCAGGATCATTTCCCGCTTTCAACATTCCGCTCAGACTTGGCGCGCGTTCTTCAACGGACTTGCACCAGAGGAGCGGCGCACTTTTGAGGCCGAGATCGACCTCGACGCAAAGTACAGTGATCTGCTCGAGGAGGCGAGCCCTCCCGACTCAGCGCTCGAGAGCATCCGCAAAGATTTGGCCCAGGGCTTTGATCCGTGGGCCGCGCACGCAGTTGCCCAGCTATGCGTGGACTTCTATCTACGGAAGCGCCTCGAGGAACGCAAAGGGGCGGCCCAGCGAAACACCGGACCTCGCGCCTCGCGCTATTCGGCAGAGCACGCATCGTGGATTAAGGCCGCACAGCGTGCCGTGTTAGATAATAAAATGAGAACCCGAGCAGTCCGAGAGCGAGTTGCTGCGGATGCTATCCAGGCGCTCAAAACTCGCGCTACCCGCCGCGTGATCAGCGCCTTCGTGAGCAAGCACTGGCCTGAAATTGACTACTGAATTTGTCGTTTTAGCGCGCTAAAAGCGCTGCATTTCCAAGCGTGAATTGCGGGCTGTAGGGTTGGCCCATCACCCGGCACGTGCCGGAGATGGAGCGACAAATGCCGCGCGACACACTAACGCTCGACCCCAGCGATGCCCTCGTCTCGGGCCCTGCGATTGATGCTGACCTTGGAATCACCGACCGTTGCCGCCGGGACATGATTGCGGACGGCCGGCTGCCGCCACCGGCGGGGTATGTAGGAGGCCGCGCTGTGTGGCGGCGGGCCGACTATTTGAAGGCCCGCGAGCGCCTGCTGTCCTCTGGCCGTCCGCGCCGGCCGAATCCCGCCGCGGCCTAATTCCATCCTGAAATGCGAAAGCCGCGCTCCTGCCAAGGTTAACGCGGCTCTCGCGAAGGGGCTTCAACGTGCAAAAAATAGCACAAGTCATCGTTTCGCGCCGAGGTCCGCCGTGAGCACGACCCGCGCGCCGTGCCCGGTCTGCGACCGCGGCCCGAAGGATCGAGCGCTCGCTCGTACCGAGGACGAGCGAGGCGTTGTAGAGTTTTGTCACCGCTGCGGCTTCACGCGAGCCGAGAATTACGAACGCCGGCCGCTCGAGCCGGTGCGCTCAGCGCCTGTTAAGTCTGAGCAACCTGCCGAATGGTCCGACCGCGCTGAGTCGATATGGCGACGTACCGCGCCACTACGCGGTTCGCTCGGTGAGGTGTACCTGCGGCACAGAGGCTGCGTCCTGCCGCCGACAGACAGCGACCTGCGCTTCCTGCCGGCGACCGACAGACACCCGCCGAGCCTCTGCGCCCGTGTCACGGACGCCGTAACCAACGCGCCGCTGAGCCTGCATTTTACGAGACTTGCGAGCGACGGCCGAGGCAAAGCCGGGACCGACTGCGACAAGATGTTGCTTGCTGGGCACCGCAAGCGCGGCGGCGTGATTCGTCTGTGGCCTGATGAATGTGTGACGCACGGCCTAGCGCTCGCCGAGGGAATTGAGAGTGCACTCGCTGGGGCGCACTTGTTCCAGCCAGCCTGGGCCGCAATCGACGCATCGAACCTCGCGCAATTTCCCGTGTTGCCTGGCGTCGATGCGCTCACGATTTTTGCAGACCACGACAACATCGGAATAATCGCAGCGAAAGCATGCGCTCGCCGCTGGCATGCGGCCGGTCGAGAAGTCCGAATCCGCGCGCCTCGAGTGTTCGGCACAGATGCCGCCGATGTCGCGCGAGAGGTTGCCTCACAATGAAACAAACAGAACGCATGGAAGGGGATTTCGTGGACCTCGACATTGGAGGTGACACGCCAGCAGCGGACCCGCCGCAGCGGAGCGTGGTACAGCTTAAAGCCGGGCAGCTTCACGTCTATGCCGATCAGTCCGAACGACTCATTGCGGACGAGGTGTATGTGCGCGGCCAGCAGCTCGTCCGGCTAGGACGGACACCGGAGCTCGGCCAGACCATGCGCGCGCTCATCAAGCGCCAGCCCGAGCAACGAGTGATCGTCCCCGTCAATGGCGAATTTCTGCGCCGCCGGCTCAACACGCTGGCAGAGTTCCAAATCTTCTCGCGCACGGCGAAGGAATGGCGAGCCGTCGATTGCCCCCGTGAACTCTGCACCAACATCCTGTATGTTGGCGACTGGCAGCACTTCCGGCCGCTCGAGGGACTCGCGACGGCGCCGTTCATGCGGGCCGATGGGACGGTCTGCGACATCCCGGGATATGACGCCGCCTCGGGAGTGTTCTACGCTCCGACCGCGACGTTCCCGCCGATCCCAAAGCGCCCGACCAAGGACGATGCCGCAGCAGCACTCGCCCGGCTGCGCGCGCCGTTCGCGCAGTTTCCATTCGATCAGGGGGCAGAGGCAGCCTTTCTCTCGCACATCCTCGCCGCGGTCGGTCGGCACGCCATCGACACGATGCCCGTGTTCTTTTACACGGCCAGCATGCCGGCGAGCGGCAAGACGCTGCTCGCAAAGATGCCGAGCCGCCTAGCAAACGGCGTCGAGCCAGGCACGAGCCCTTACACGGATGACGCGGAGGAACTCCGCAAAGTCCTGTTCTCAGCTCTCCTGGCTGGCGATACTGCGCTCCTGCTCGATAACGTGCCGAGCGGCGTCAAGGTGCGCTCACCGGTCCTGTGCGGATTCGTGACCGCGCCGGTGTACACGGATCGGCGCCTCGGGGCGAGCGAGCGCCCGACTTTGCCGAACCGATGCACGGTTGTCATGAGCGGCAACAACATCACGCCCGCCTCGGACATGGCGCGCCGGTCGATCGTCACTCGCCTTGTCGTGGATGCCGAGACCGCTCGAGGCCGAGAGTTCGAAATTCCAGATATCAAAGCCTACGTGTCCGCGAATCGCTCGCGGCTGCTCGTGGACGCGCTGACCGTCATGGTCGCCTACGCCCAAGCCGCGCCCGCCGGCATGCTCAAGCCGCTTGAGTCCTTCGAGCAATACTCGCGCATCGCACGAGACCCGCTTGTATGGCTCGGCGTCGGCGACGCGGTGGAGACCCAGCACACCGAGGCAGAGGATGACATTGCACCGCTGCGGGAGGCATTCGACCTGCTGGCGCGATACCCGAAGTTCGGCGGCAAGGAACCCTTCGCCGCCCGAGACCTCGCTGCGGAGTGTGACCAGATGGTCGCCGGCGCAGAACTGAAGGCAGCAATCGAGGGTGCCGGGTGCTCAGACGCGAGCAGTCCGGTCAAGGTCGGGTACTGGCTCCGAGCGCATCGAGACCGAGTTGCCGCAGGTCGGAAGCTCGTGCAATGCGGCACGCCACACGGCTTGGCGCAGTGGCTTCTCCGGGAGCTGAACCGATGAACGGGTTGGGATGGTTGGGATGGTTGGGATGTTTATCCTTAAGGCTGGGCAAATTCAAATTCAGTAGATATGGAGGGGAACCATGCCAACCATGCCAACCATCCCAACCCACCCCAGCCGTCCACCCGCTTCCACCTGACCCAGCCTTGAAGGAGGCATCCCTATGATTCCCACAATCTCAATCTTCGCCGCCGGCTGGTTGCTCGGGCTGCTGTTCCCCTGGCGGCTGACCACTCCCATGGTGCGCGGCCTGCTCGAGCGGGCCGTCTACGACTTGCGCAACGGCTGGCCGGAAGCGGCGCTCGACAACCTCGGCCGCGCGCTGGCGCTGCTGGCGCCTCAGCAGAAGGAGCGTGCGTCATGAGCGCCTACATCCGCATCGGGGAAATCAGCAGGGAGTTGGAGAAGGCAAAACCAGGCCCCGCTGGGGAGATAGTTCCCAGCGCTGGGAAGAAACTCAAGTCCGCCACCCTCCGCGACGCCGGCATCTCGACCTCAACCGCGCACCGGGCCGAGCAGCTCGCGGCGCATGCGACAAAGGAGCGTGTGTCATGACTACCTTCATCGAAACCCGCGCCGGGCACATCTCCGCCGATCGCGTGGTACGGATCCGGCAGCGCTGGACGAACGCCGACCCCAGGGGCATGCGCACGGAAATCGAGTACATCGACGCGGCGGGCGACGCGAGCGTCACGCATGCGACAGACCCGGACTTCGACCCGGCGCGGCTGACGGCGCCGATCCCGGCGCAGCCGGGGTTCTTCGTGGTGACGCTGCTCGAGGATGGGCATGTCTGCCGCATGCCGGTGATCGCGTGGCGGGTCGCACCTGGCGCGCTCAGCGCGGAGCCTCTTTGTCCAGATGAGCCCTTTGGATGGTGGGGGATACTCTGCCCGGACGGGAGCGTAATCGCGCCGCAGGAGGCCGCTTATGCAAGCCTCGACGATTGGCGCGCCGCTGTGCTCGAGGACCAGCGCAAACATGCGGAGGCGCGCGGGAAGCGCGGGGCAGCATGAACAGCTCCCCCTCCGCTGCCGCCCGGCGGCCGCGCCCGTGGCAAGCCGCGCTCGAGCGGGCGATCCGCCGGATGTATGGCGCAGGAAACAGCGTGGAACGCATCGCTGCGGCGCTCAGATTGCCCGAGCACCGGATCCGGGAGATTCTGCGCGAGCAGGAGCGGAACTCATGTCCCGCCGATTGAGCATCATCATCGGCCAGCAGGCCGCCCTGGCTGCGCCCTCAGCGCCCGAGCTGCTGCGCCGCATCCGTGCGCTGGAAGCCGAGCTCGCCCGCCTGCGCCAGCAGCTCGAGGCCGGCCCCGAGACGCTGCGGCGCGTGAACGACGAGCGCCAGGCGGCCTCTGAGCGTCTACGGGAGGCGATCGCGCAGGCCCTCGCCAGTGAGGCAGACCCCGAGGCGGTGAGCGCCAAGCAGGTCATGAAGGCCCTTGCGCGGGCCGGCTGGACCGATCTGCCCTCGGTGCGCACGGTGCAGCGACATCTCGACTCACTGCGACACTCGGCGTATGTCGCGCGCGGCACTTGAGCTTGCCCGCTGCCGGTTCACACTTCTGCCCATGGAAACCCGGCAAAATACACCAGCGCGGCTCGCCTATCCGATCAACGAGAGCGCGGCACTGCTCGGCGTCAGCCGCCGCACCGTCTATGAACTCATCCGCCGCGGGACACTGCGGCCGGTTCGCGTCGGAGCACGCCAGCGCATCCCGGCCGCCGAGCTGGCGCGAATCACTCGGCCTTCGGAGGCAGCGGCATGAGCGCCGACGATCTGCCCCTGACGATCACGATGAGCCGCTCGCAGTGGGTTGCCGTTATCGCCGTGCTCAGCGCTGCACCGTATGGCCAGGTGGCCGCCCTGATCGAGGCAATCGCACAGCAGGCCGGCGCGCAGCTCGAGGCCCGGGAGCCTCAGCCCGAGACAGCCACGCGGGCGAACTGATGGTCGATAGAAAAACCGCAGGTATCGGCAAGGGGACCCCCGGGCCAGGCCGGCCAGCGGGGCGGCCGAACAACGCCACCGCGACTGTGCGGGCTGCGTTTGAGCGCTTGGTCGAGAGCAACGCGCCTGCCATGCAGGAGTGGCTCCAACAGGTCGCCAAGAATGACCCCGGCGAGGCGCTCGCACTGATGGCGAAGCTCGCCGAGTTCATCGTTCCCAAGCTCTCGCGCTCCGAGCTGCGCGGCGCCGATGGCTCGGGCGAGCTCGTGATCCGCATAGTGAAACAGGGCGACCAGCCCGAGGCACAGACATGACCGCACCAGCCGCCGCCACCCCGCTCCCGCCCGCGTTCGCTGCCCTGCTGCCGAAGGCCGCGCCGCCTCAGACCGTCGAAGGGTTGCCCCCGGAGTACGCGGCGCTGTTGCCAGCGCCAGCGCCTGCGTCACGGCCTCGTGTCAGCGCCCCCGTAGCCCACGCTGTCAGCAGTCCGCCGCTCGCTGCCGCCGCTCGTGGCGCGACTCAGCAGCAAACACTGCCGCCGGAGTACGCCGCGCTGCTGCCGAAGCCGACACCCCCGCCGGCTGCGGCTCCTCCGATGACTGAGATGCAGCGCGTGGCGCACGTCCTGTTCGGGAAGGCCGCCGGCAAGCCCTGGACGTGGCATTCGCTCTGGGGACTGCCCGACGCGGCGGCAAGCATCGCGACCGGCACGGCGGCGCAGGTCGCCGGTGGGCTCGCGGGCCTGGGAGACTGGGCGTGGACCCGAAACCCCGCAGACGCCGCGCAGACTGTGCAGCGCGTAGAAAACGCTCTCACCTACCAACCGCGCACGAGCGGCGGCCAGGCAGTTAAGCATTTCGTGTCGCTCCCCTTCGCCGAACTCGGCCGAGGCGCCGATTGGGCGGGCGGGAAGGTTGCCTCACTCACTGGCAGCCCGCTCGCCGGCGCGCTCGCGAACGCCGGGATCCAAGGATTGCCCATGCTCGCGGGCGCCGAACTGCCCGAGCTGCGCGCTGCGCCGGCGGATGTCGGGCCCGATGTCGCGCCCGAAGTGGCCGCGGCGCGGGAGGCCGGCATCAAGCTCACCCCGACCCAGGCGCAGGTCCCCGGTGGCGTCATCGGGCGCGGGATCGAATCGCTCACCGGCACAGCGAAGCTCGAGCGGGTACTCTCGCGAGTGAACGCCGATACGGTCGGGCGCTTGGCGAGCGAAGACCTCGGGATCGACGGGCCAGTCAGCCGCGCCGCGCTCAAGGACGCCAAGGCTGCGCCCAACGCCGTATATTCTGAGGTGGCGCGGCTCGGGAACGTCCCGGTGGATGATGTCTTCCGCCAGCAGATCGCCGCGATCGCCAACCCTGGCGGTGGCTCTTTCGGCTTCGACACGCCGGCCGACATCGCGCGGCTCAAGGAAGGCTATGGCAGCCTACAGAACTTCGACGCCGGGGATGCGGTCGCAAAGGCACGGCAACTGCGGCGGGATGCGGGGGCGAACATCGGCGCGCGCTATAACCCGATGCAGCAGGCGCTCGGTCATGCTCAGCGAGCGGTGGCGGATGCGCTGGAGGATCAGCTCGAGCGTCACGTTGCTGCGACCGGAGGGCCGTCCGACCTTCTGCAACGCTACCGCGATGCGCGCGTGCAGCTCGCGAAGATCAACACCGTCGATCAGGCGCTGCGGGCCGGGAAGGGCCAAGTCTCGGCGCTCAATCTCGCCAAGCAGCTCGACCGTGGCGCGCCGCTCTCGGGGAATCTCCGCGCCGTGGCAGAGGCCGCGCAGCACTTTCCGCGGGCGATGCAAGACCTCAGCAAGATCCGCGACGAGGGGCCGCTCTCGGCGCTCGACCTGAAGCTCGAAGGTGGGCTAGGCATCCTGAAGCCGCTGGCGGCGCTGAAGGCCCTCCCGGCGTTCGCGCTGCCTCCAGTGGTGCGCGCAATCCTCGGCTCAGATCTCTATCAGGATGCAGCGTTCGGGCCGCGCGAGGCGCCGACACCACCGACACCGAGCGAGCTGGGCGCGCGTGCGCTGCCGGCCGTGGCTGCGGCCCACGGCGCCGCCCCTTCACTCGCCGGGCTCCTGGGGCACATGCACTGGCCTGCCGTCGCCGCGCAACTCCTGCCTGCCCTCGCGATGGGACCGATCGCCACGGAAAGCGCGGTTCAGCGGTTGCTACGCGGTCTCGAAGTCGCCAGCGGCGAGCATGGCGCGCGGCCGCCGCGGCCTGCCGCGCGCTGAGTCGATCGGCGCCGAATTGTCAGCTTGGGCAGCCGCCCGCGCACCGCGGCGATGATATAGGCCCATACACCGATCGAGCCCACCACCGCGACCCACGCGCCGAAGGGCTGCGGCAACCTGGCGGAGAGATCGATCACCGCAAAGCATGCCGCCGAGAGCACGAGGTAGTTGGCCACGAAAAAGACCGCGTGCACTGCGAGTTCGCGGGCAGTCAACCGCCACGGCGCGCGGAAGCGTCCGAGTCCGAGCACCCGGCGCAGCATCCAGCCCTCCCGACGCCAGAACCCGGGCTGACCCCAATGGCCAC
>JAEHJW020002301.1_pt2 | contig 17363 bp, 19 predicted proteins | sample 9271431 | NCBI WGS metagenome assembly JAEHJW02 | reverse complement strand
AAACAAAGCCTGAGGAGAAGAGGTTTTGCGATGCGCTAACAGTTGCCGCGAAGCTAAAAGTCGATTGCTGACCAGAAGTCATCGGAAGGTATCCTACTGCAAAGTTAGACGTTGAGCCAGAACCGTTAAAAAGCAGTGATACAAATCCGGATAGCGAAGCCGTCTGTCCAGTTCCCGTGACGGACGCCGACACTCCTGACCCACTCTGAAAGGACCAGAAGACGGCTATCCCGTCACATGGCGCTGTATAAGTCGCGGAGGTAAAAGAGGTCGTTGTTCCATTTGTGACATCATTACTACCGGCGGGGAACGGAGTTCCCGGCGATACCTGCGATTGCGCCACCGCCTGATTGGACGCCGTGGCGGGGGAGGTCTGCTTGGTGCCTCCGGTCGATGCCTTGATGTACCAGTAAGTGCCGTTGTACACGACAGTCATCGGCGTCCCATAGACCTCGCCACCCTGGAGCGGGAGGGCGGCCTGCCCCAAAAGGTCTATAGCCCCGAGTCCGTCGAGATTGAGCGTCGAAGCTCCATTATTGGGATTCGCCGGGATGAAAGTGACCTCAAGTCCCGGAACGAGCGCTTTGACAGGCGGGTTGCACGTCACGACATAATTATTCGCCGTCCCGCTGTCCACACCGAAGTTGACGGGGCCGGTGGTGAGGCCCCCCGAAGCGTTCATGAGGTTAAAAAGCTTCTGGTTGAGAAAGGGGGCACCGGAGACCTGCGCGATCATCGATGAGGTGATCGAGGTCGCCCCGTAGGGCACGGTAATGACCCATAGCGCCGTCCCTCCGGAGGGAGTTGCCGGAACGAGCTGAGTCCCGGTCGTGGCCGCAACCCCCTCCGTCAGCGTCAGAACGCACTTGCCCTGTCTGAGCGTGGGTTGTGCGGTCCCGGAGTTATCCGGCCCCTGGAGAGGTTGAGATGGATTCGACGAGTTGTAGTAATTCAAGACAGCGTTCAGCGAGTCTACATCCTGATACTGGACCGAGATCAGATAGTCGACCGAATCGCCCGAGGTCGTCGGAGCCGCGAGCGCAAAGGTAGTCGGGGAGAGGATCAGCCCTTGTTTGAGAATCGTCGCGGTCGCCGGAGTGACGCTGTGGCCGTTGATGTCTGCGGTCGGCGAGAGATCTCCGTAAGTCGTCGAATCGACGGCATCGATCGAGTAGACTTGCCCCTCGGAGACGACGACATCCATCGAGGCGGGAGAGGTCGGAGCGCAGGCGAGACCGTCTACGAACGTCCCCTGTCCGAGAAGGGCGGATGCGAGCTTCGAGAGGGCGATCATGTCGGCGACCCTCTGATTCAAGAAGTCGTCCACGGTGATCTGTTCTAAGGCATAGTCTATGACGCGGTCCATGGGACTCCTTCGCTACTAGATGACTTTGACCCACGCCTTGATCCCAGCGGCGCGGATGAGGTTGACGAGGCCGTAAAGGTCGGCGAGATCGAGCGCGACAATCGGAGGAGAGGCGTAGAATGCCGGACCCGTGTTAAAGTAGCTTTCTCCGAACGCGGAAATGGTCCCGGAAGAGGAGGTCGACGGAATCCCGGCCTCGACGAAGATCTGGCCCGGGTAGCCCCGCGATCCGAACCGGGACCCGGCGTTGAAGTAGCTGACCGCACCGAAGGCCCCCGTATCCTTTGGTGAGAACGCCTCCCGGACAACGGGCTCGGTAAAGCCCGTCGCGGATAGAGCTTGCGTTATCGCCGCCTTCGTGACGGTGGGCGCGAAGATAAGCGCAGACAGGCGACCCATGAAAGAGAGATCGGATTCACCGGACTTCCGAAGGACGTTCGTCCCGAAGAAGTCGTAAGCCCAAAGATCGAGAAAGTCCCCCGAGGTCGTCTGAAGATAAATCTGAAGAGCAACAAACTGCGCCACCCCCATGACACCCGAGAGAGCGCTCGCGAGTCCGAAGCACAGGGCATAAGCCACCGTCCCGGAAATTCTCGCGGCTTCAGCAAACCACCCGGTGCAGGGGAGCTTGCCCTGGATGTACGCCAGGATCTGCGCGGTCGAGAGGTTCAGCGGATTCAATTGACCGTCACCGTCCCGGCCACGATCACGCCGTTCGTCCCGGCGCTGATGTCAGCCGTTCCGCTATTCAGCAGGAGATTCGTTACGTCGGTCACGCCGGGAACCCCATAGGCCAAGGCGAAGAGGTAGGACCAAACGATGGTCCCCCCGATCGGGATTGTAGCGATATAGTCATCGATAGCGGTCGTGATGGCCGCCTGGATTGCCGAAAGCTGATACCCCGCCGCAATCGTGACCGACATGGAGGTCGTGACCGTGACAGTCGTCGGAGCGTAGACGTTGAACTGCACCCCCGCCGCCCGTACCGCGTCGATGGCGTTATAAATCGTCGAAAGGAGCGACGAGGGAGGATTCCCTGTCCCGTTGTTTACGACGACATAGAAGTAAGCGGGAGTTGCCGTCCCATTCTGGAGCTGGAACTCAATGAGGTTGAACGTGAGCCCTTGCTGGACGCCCTGGACCGCCGCCGTAACCGCAAGAGTAGTGCCCTTCTGAATTGTCGCGATGTAATTGACGAACCGCGTCCGAACGGCGGTGTCCGATTCCGGATCGACCCCGTTGGCGAAGGCGACAGGGTTGGTGACAGTATCGATCCCGGGAATCGCCGAGACGATCTGGGAGATTGCCCCCGCGTCCACGTTCCCTCCTGTCCCCTGAAGGACGGCGGTAACGGGCACGGAAACCGAAGTCGATCCGGCGGGGAGGGTTGCCGCCGCCGTGGTAACGAACTTGACGCCGGTGAGCGTCTGAACGAGCGAGCCGACGGGGATAGGAACAGGAGAGACCGGAGCAGTAAGGGCTCCGAGATTGACGGAGCCGGAAGACGCCACACCCTGGAGCCGGGTGAACCCGAACTGAGCGAGCCACAGGTCGAGGGCCGATCCGGTCGAGGTCTGCGCCCGAGTCCACGCCAAAACCTGAAGGATGAGGCTCTGAAGCCATATCCCGGTCTGCCCCTGGGCTTCGGCCATGGCCAAGAGGACGGAGCCGATGGAAAAGTCGAGGGTCTTCTGAACTTTCGACTGGATCGCCGAGACGATATTCCGGACGAGGAGCCCGAGAGAGAGAATATTCAAGCGCCCACTCCGAAGGAGAGTTTCGAGGGTTGCCCCGTCGCCGCGTCAATGAATGAACAGGTCACGGTAACGAGCGTCGGGGAGTCAATGGAGACGGAGACGGTCGGGTCCTTAACTTCCGGGATCCCGAGAAGATTGACGTAAACGAGTCCTTCAAGGGCCATGGCTTCGGCCTGTCCGAAAGTCTCGCCTTCCCACGAGCCGATGCCTACGCCGTATCCCGGATGGAGCTCCAGTCCTCCGGGGTTCGTGAAAAGCGTCCGGATGAGCCGCTGGAGCGTGTAGTCTTGCCCCGGTTCGACGAGGAGGAGGTCGCCGGTGGGCGAAAGGTCGAGGTCTCCTCCCCACGAGCTTGAGATGTCGTACACGCGATCCCCTTATCCTGTCGGTGGTCCGGAGTTGCTGCTTCCTGATGTCACGCCGGTCGTCAAGTGGTTCTGGAGGCTAATCGTTCCGGCCACCACGTCGGCTGAGGTCGTGATTCCGCCCGTCAGATTGATGTTCCCGGTTCCCGTCATGGATCCCGAGCCGCCAGAGCCGAAGGAGATAGCCCCGGATACGTCGAGGTTCCCGTCCACGGTCACGGTCGAAGAGGTGATCGTGGCTCCGTTGGCCGTCACCGAAGCGGATCCGGTCACGTCGGCGACAAGGTTCCCCGTGACGGTTATGCTGGAGTTCCCGGCAACGGAGAGATTCAGGTTCCCCGCCGCGTTCAGGTCGAGGTCGCCCGAGTTCATGAGCTTGATATAGGTCCCGGACGAGTGGATCAGCATCGCTTGCCCGGAGGGGCACGCAACCGAAGGCATTTGAGGAGTGAACAGGAACCCGGACCCGATGACCCCGCTTTGGAAATCCCCGTCGACGAAAGTGCAGAGAACAAGATCCCCTATAGACGGACCGAGAAATAGGCCCCATCCGCCCCCGACAAACTGCGACGCGATCGGCATCCAGTTAGAGAGGATCCCCTCGGGCTCGAGCGTCACCCGCGCCCGGTAGGTGTTCGGGTCGTAGCTTGCGACCGTCCCGAACTTAGGGAAGGCCTTTGTCGAGAGCGCCCGTTCCGCCTCCCGCCGCATCACGTCGAGATGTCCGACAAGGTCCATGCTCACAGGACCACCTGCTGTGCGACGGGGTGATTCTTGCACCACAGTTCCATCTCAAAGCCCGAGGAGAGGTCGAATCGCCACGTCACGGCGTTAAGCCAGAAGTCGTTGGTCTTCTGCCCACCGAAGCTGAGCCCTTCGAGCCGGACCACTTGCGAGGGATCGAGCGTCGTATCTGCCGGGAGTGTCGCCCGGAGGATGTACTCGTGCTTAGACAATTCCCGAGCCTTCGATTGCGCGAGGTTCTGCGCCTGAATGGGCGTGATCCCGTTTACCACATAGACGAAGTGCTGATAGCCCACGGACGAGTAGAGGGACTGCGAAAAACTCCCCCCGCCGGTGTGCCCCTGGTTGTGCTTTCCGGAGTAGGTCGAGGTGTAGCGACCGACGAGGGGATTGAACCCCATGACCGTGACCGCGATATCCTTTGCGAGCGTCAGGTTGTGCGCGAGGTCAAGGTGCGTCACGTTCGAGGTCGGAGAGCCCTTCCCTTTCGTCCAGTCGATCAGGAAGTACCCCGTCGGAGGATTCTGAGGCCCCCAATAGAGCGAGTTTCCGGAGACGTAGGCGACATAGGGAGCCGGGTTTCCGGAGCTATCGACATTCGTCTGCGCAAGCCAGGTGATGACATCCCAGACGGAGCGGTTCCGGAAGAGATACAGGAAATTGCCGCCGTAGTAGGAGCCGACAGATTGAGTCGTAGTCGTGATTGCGTTGTTCCGGAACCAGCTCGAAAACGGAGCCATGAGCGCAGTCACAATCTGCGAAGCCGTCTGGTTCTGATACTGCGCCATCTGGGCGCCGGAGATCCGGGAATCGATCAGGAGCCCAGTCAAGTCGCGTCCGGAAAGGATAATCTCGTCCGACACCGGATCGACGACCGCATCGTCCACGCGCCCGTAGATGAGGTTCTTTCGGGTGCCCCCCGGGGAGAGTGCGACAGAGATATTGACCGGAATCTCCGGGGTGTCGAGCCACCATGATTCCGAGTTCCGAGGAGCGGGTTGCCCGGAGAGCGTCGCCCGGACCTCGAACGTGTCGGCCTCGTAGAAGTTATTGTTGACCACGTGGAGCCCGACGATGGAAGACAACGGCGCGTCGAGATTGCCCCCGACAAGGCCCACGTAGACGCGTGGGCGCGAGGCGCTGTGGAGACGAATCTGATTAAGCTGTTTCACGCCGCCGAGACCATGACCGGATCCGCGCTGGCCCCGGTCTGTGCCGTGAGTCCGGACCCTGCGGAGACCGCGCCGAGAACGTTCGCTTGTGGAGTGATGAAGGGTCCGACAAAGATCCCTCCGCCGGGAGTTCCGGAAGGGTCCGCGAGGAATCCCGGCATCGCGTTCCCGTATGAGAGCGACTGCCACGGGGGGATGACCAGCTCAATCGTCCCTGCAATGATGGGGCCGGAGAGACCGTTCGCGTTTGCGATCAGCGGCCAGAGTGTCGGGTCTCCGTAGATCTGCGCGGAGACCGTCGAAAGATCCGTCCCGGCCGGGACGATTTTCTTTGTCGTACCCGTCGGCTGCGTCGTGCCGGTCAAAGTCGGCGTGACAAGCGGAGCGAGGACGGGTCCGAGGGCGTCAAGCGCAGACGAGGCTCCCGAGGTAAACGCCGAGAGGTTTTCGACCTGGTATTGCTGAGTCGCGAGGTTGATCTGATTCGAGAGCGAAGAGACCGCCGAAGCCGCAGGGTTATTTGGGTAAATCCCCCCAAGGGTCGTGATGTTCAGGAGCGAATTTTCGAGCGAGCTTTTAAGCTGGTCGACGGACTGCTGAAGCTCAAGGAGGCCGTTCTTGATCGAGCCGACGACCGAGTTTGCCGCCGTTGCGATGTCGGAGATGGTCGATGTGACCGCTTGTACCGCCGCGACCGCATCCCCGAAAGCGGTAGAGATCGCCGATCCGACCGCTTTGGCATCCGCGAGGAGCCGCTGGAGGGCCGACAATCTTGAGGTTGTGATGGCCGGAGTCGGGGGGTTGTTCCAGGTCTCCGTCACCGGGACGCACCGGATCCGGTAGGGGACATTCGTCTCGAAATGGTAGTCCGGAGCGAAATCCTCAATCACAATCTGATAGGTCAGGGTCGACCATTTTAGCCATATCGGAAGCCCCGCGAGCCGTGCCGCATTGAGCTTCTTCGCCCGGGCCATCGCGTTTTTCCCGAGGAACCATCCCGTCCATTCGAGGGGCTGATCCACCGCGCCCAGCGCCTGGACGTTCCGACCTCCCCCGATCAGGTTATGCACCTTTACGATCTGGGGTCCACCGAACTCGATATGCCCTGGAATCTCAGTCTTCGAGAACACGAAGACCCCGATGCCAGGGCCGTAGAGCATGAAAACGGTGCCGGCGGGGGAGGGCGACGAAGCCGGAGGGGAGAGAAAAGGAATGCCCACCGATTAACCTCCGTGCCCGGAAGTCGCCGGGAAGATGGATCCGTTCGAGAAGGTCGCGCCGGTCGGGTGGGTATGACGGCCCACCATCACACGGGAGACGTGCTCCGCGACTTTTTTCCCGTCGAGATGGACGTGATTGTGGATCACCATCTCCTTGTCCGCGAAAGGCTGAGGCTTCGATCCGTCGAACCAGGTCAGGGGGTTGAAGGCCTCGTTCAGCCCATGGGCGACCGCTCCTACCGTCCTCTTCGGGTGGACGACAACCGCCGACAGGAGGGCGTTCGTCTGCTTCAGAACGTCAGTCAGGGTCGGAATGGCCGAATCAGCAAGCTTCTGGAGAGCCACAGAGAGGTTATTCAAGAGCATCCGTCCCTGCACCATCGGGTTATTTTTCGACAGGACTCCGAACTCCTGCCCGATGGTCTGCTCGTTCTTGGGATTCAGAACCGAGAGCATCCGGGCATATCCCGGGCTCATTCCGAGCGCGATCATGCGGGCACCCTGTTTGCCCCATGCCAGATTCGCCTCTTTGGTAATCTCCGTGAGGGCCGCCGCCGGGGGCATCGTCTTCTTGAGATGGTCGGCCCACTTGAGGAAAATCTGTATCATCTTGAGCGGATGAAAGACCCCTTTCGCATCGAAGGCGGTGGGGACGCCCTGCGCGTTGACTTCGCCCATCTCCTTGAGCGCGGCCATCTGGGGGCCGGTCTTAAAAAGGGCCGTCCCGTGGACCTTCGGAATCGTGTTGAGGATCGCGTTCGAGAGCCACGTTCCCGACTTCGTATTCTTGACGCCGGCGGCCTTCATGAAGATGACCGACTCGATCAGCTCGTTCGGGTCCACGTTCATCATCGAACGGCCCGTCGGCATGGCGTAGGAGGCGGCGTTCAGAAGCCGGGGGAGCGATTCCGGAGAGAGCGAAGAGGCCCAGTTCGCGTAGTCCATGACTCCGGAAAGCTTCTTCGGGTCATAGATCCCTGTCATGTGCGCGTATTCCTGGAGCGACATCATCGTCTCGACCGGAGAGGTCCCGTGGACCTGCTGCTGGATGAGCGCGGCTTTTGCGGCCATCGGAAAGAGGGTCTTGAGCTGAGCGAAGGGGAGATACGAGTCCACCTGCCGCATCCGGAGGAAACCTTCCGCCAGCGTCGAGGTCGAAATCCCGGTTTTGGACGAAGATTCCTCGATCATCTTGAGAAGATCCGACCGAAGCGGCTGATTCTTCTGCGCGACGGGGTTAATCCCGGACACCGCGAGGGCGTTGTTCAAGACCGCGTTTTCTTTGGCGGACTCATAGAGCCCGTATCCGACAATCCCGAGTCCGGCAAACATCCCGAGACCGGGGATCTTGGACGGCAGAATCGGGACTCCCCCCACCCCTCCGCGATGACCGTCTTTCGGAGGTTCGCTCGACCCTCCCCGCTGGATCGATCCCACAGAGAAAGTCGCGTCCCGGAGTCCGCCGACCGAGGCCGTCGCGCCCTGGGCTTCCTTCGCCACTTCGGAAAGGCGCCGAATGCTTGTCGTGAGCCGCCGGTTCATGGAGGTCGCGCCCGCCGAGGCATCCCCGAAGACGGAGGCCATTCCGACAAAGGGGGACAGGACAGAGGATCCGGCTTTTCCGACCCCCATCATCGCGTCCCGGAGAGCCTTCATGCTCTTCGTGAGGGAGACGGTCGCGGCATCGGCCTTCATGAGGTCTTCGGTCAGCTCTTTCAGCTCCCCGAAGATCCGATTCCGGATCTGAACCGAGACCTGTATGCGGTAAACGTCTTCCACGCGCTATCCCTTCAGGGCCTTGGCGAAGGCCCTCCCGTAGATCTTTCCAATCTCGCGCCTCATGCGCCAGGCGGCAACCCGGAGAAAGGGGCGCGGAGGAATGGTCTCCGTTCCCATTTCCTGGTAGACGGCGATCTCCGAATCCGAGCCGACCGCTACACCGTCTCCCGTCACCTTGTGACCGATGGAATCCCGGAGCTCGCCCGTCCGGAGGAGGGGTTCGTTCTCCGGAAAGCCACCGCGGACACGGTCTTTCTTGGTGGACGGCGCGAGTTCCGCCCATGCGGCGAACGGTCCCACGTCGGAGCGCTGGTAGTGCCCGATCTCTTCTTTTGCCTCCGCTTCGATCCCAGATCCGATCTCCTCGAGGACGGAAAGGGTCAGGGCCCCTTCTTTCGAGGCGAGCCCCGAGAGGCGGTTGGCCAAGTCTGCAAAACCGCTCAATCCGGCGTCCTCCACGAAAGGGAGCCCCAATCGAAGGAACCCCCGTCAAGCTCTCCAAGGGCAATCGAGTAGGCCATCAGGTCGGCCTCCGGAAGAGAAAAGGCCACGTCGTACGGAATCCCCTGCTTTACGAGAGAGAGGTAGGGCTTCAGGAGTCCGATTTTTTTTTAACTTCGTCCGCCGAAAAGGTCCGGGCAAAATGCTCGATGACCCCGGAGTTGACCGCCTCGAGGCCGTCGCCCTCCAGCTCGTTTAGAAGGGCGTCGATGTTCCGTTTGTTCGAGAGCGGAAGAGGAGGTGCCCCGTCGATCGTGGAGACGTAGAGAAGCGCTGTGAGCTGAGACATATAGAGATCGTTTTTCGAGGCTTCCGGGCCGACGACGACCAGGAGATCCATCGTTTCGGAGAAGAGAGGCTTCCGGAGGGCGATCCTCCGGCCTCTGGCGTCTGTGACCTCGTAGACCTTCGAGGCGGATGAGACGACCGCCTGGGACTCGGTGGGGGTGACGGAAACGGGCTTTGCCATGGACTAGATCCTCTCTTAGACGACCAGACGGGTCCGGGCGCGGAACCGGAGTCCCTGCTTGACGAGTTCCTGAAGGTTCCACTTCCCGGCTTCCTCCATCGTGAAGGTGACGCCGAGAAATTTGTATTTTCGGACCGATCCGTCGGGCTCGGAGATCGAGGCGACCATCGTGGCGTTCTGAATATTCGCGCCCTGATAGTAGGCCTGCTCGTAGGCGTTGATGAAGTTGTCGATGGAGGCGTCCATCCGGTTGAAGCGGATCGTCCCTTCCCACCTTTGGGGGATGGCGACCTGATGCTCGTATCCGGTCGTCAGGTCCTCCGCTTCCGTCTCCTTCATGACCTGGCGGGAGTCGAAGTCGGCGAGCTGCTGAAGCGCGTAGGTGGTTCCGTTCCGCACGATCGAGACGGTGATGTCGCGACCGACGGAGTAGCCGTCGAGAGGCATGGTCTATTCTCCTGTCAGAGGATGAGGTTAAGCAGCGGCCTGGAGGGTGTTCTTGGTGATCGTGACGCTCGTTCCGCCGTTGAAGTTGATGACGATGACGGCGGCGATTCCGAAGTACTTGATGTTGATGTTGATGTTCATGTAGCCGATGGCGACCTGGCTTGCTGGGTTGTTCTGAGAGTCGATTTCTGTCGAGTAGTCTTCGATGATCCCGTTATCAACAAGGTTCTGGAGGAAGTCGTCGATCATAGCGTGCGCGTCGTTCCACATCTGCGGGGTCTGGATCTCGCCGTCGAAGATGCCGACCGCCTGATTGATCGTGCGGCTGAGGTAATTCGTTAGGCGGGGATAGTTGTCGTAGACGTTCGCCGCGTTGAAGGACGTGTTGACCCCGATCCGGATCCCGAAGACGTTCCCCTTCGGAATGGGGTTGCAGATAAGATCGATCCCGTTAAGCTTCAGGGTTCCGATATCGGCGTTCGAGTAAACGTATCCGGCCTTCGAGGACTCCGTTGCCACGACCCCATAGACGCGCTTGTTGGTCCCCGCGTTCTGTGGTCCGAGAGAGGCGAGCCGCCCGGCCTTGAACGCCTGCGGAGAGGTCTTCCGGAGGACCTGATTTGTCTGGTCGAGCCAGTAGACCCAGTCTCCGAGCATCCGTGTGAAGTTGTGCCCCGCGACCCCGGCAGTGTTCTTGTTCGACACCGCAGTCGAGATGCTGACCCACTCACCCGGCGCGCCGGTCGTTACCATGTCGCACCCTTCCTGGTTGCCGAAGGCGAGCTGGGCAGAGAAGGTCGACGCATCGGAACATTCCGCGAGAAAAGCAAGCTGGACGCCGGTTCCGCGCATGGTGTAGAGTCCGGTTCGGGGAGGCCCGTCGGATCCGAGAAGGAGGGTTGTCGTCAGAGAGGTCGTCCCGTCGGTTCCCCCGGCCAGGGTGTAGGTGGTCGTGACGTTCGGAGCGGAGGTCGAAAGGGTCGAGGGAAGGGAGGCGACGACAAGGGCGGAAGGTCCCTGGTTGACGCCCTGGCCGTTGTTGACGGCATTGACGAGGTTCGTCCAGAAGGTCGATCCGGTCCCAGTGATCCCGTCGAAGACCTCGGTCAGGAATCCGGGGCGACTGATCGTGAGCTTGAAAGCGCTCGGCTGAACGGAGGCGGTAATCGAGGCCGTGAGGGTATTTCCGACGATCCCGGAGTACTTGGCCGTGAGAAGCGCCCCTTCTGCCGGCGTGGTCGCTGTGTCCATCAGGTCGGCGGTCGCCTTGGTGTCTGTGCCGTCAGTCTGCCGGACGGCCACGATGTCGGTGACTCCGTTCTCGAAAAGGATGTCGATCTGGGTTCCGAGGTCGTAAGACCGGACGGTCGTGAGACCCAGGTTAAACTCTTTCTCCTGGGGAGAGCCGACAATAATCACCGAGCCTGGCGCACCCCACGAGGCCGCGCCGACCACCCCGATCTTGCCGGAGGGGATGCCGTTGATGACCGGCGGCGGGGAGATGATGTCGGTATAGACTCCGGGAGCGGAGGGCGTGTTGCCGTTTTCGATATAAATTCCGGACATGAGATCTCCTTACGCTGGGGTGAGGGCGGTCGTCGGAACGACGTTGGTGACGGGGGTGTAGGTCTGCGACTGCGTGGTCATGTAGGTGGCGCGGTAGAAGAGGTCACGACGCCAGGCATTCTCTTTCTGTAGAAGATCGTCGATGACGGTGCGCTCGTAGGCGAGGACGCACATCGAGCCGTCGGCGAGCGTGAGCCGATAGGTGCCACCGAGAGCCGAATCGACGAAAGCGGCGACCTGGTCCCGGACAATCGGCGAGCTGGCCCAGGTGACGATCTGGAAGGGCTTCGACTGCTGTTTGACGCCGGAGATCGCCGTTTGTGGAGCGGCGACCCTGGCGACGGCCTGCCACGCGCCGGGGATCGTAATGATCGAACCGGAGACCGAAGAGCCGGGGATTAAAGCCGAAAGAGCCGAGGCCACCGAGTCGAGCGTGTCGGTGGATTTCGCGGCGTAGGCGTAGCCCGTCCCGTTGACGTTCAGCGAGACGACGTTCCCTGCCGTGACCGACCCTCCGACCGTGGCGGTATAGCCTCCGGAGATCTGCATGGCGGTAAGGGTCAGAGTCGGTGCGGGGGCGGATGTGATCTGTGCCGGTCCCGGGAGGACAGATTCCACTCGCTCCGCCGGGAGCGCGTACACATTGACGTTGACCACCCCCGCCGCCAGATCCGCGTTCAGGTCCTCGGTGACGGGCCAGCCCGGGTAGACACGGAAAGCGAGCGGAGAGCCGTTATAGCTCAAAGCCGAAGGCTGACCGGTCCCGTTCGGGTAGAGGATCCCGGAGATAAACGAGGCCAGGGCGTTCCAAACATCGGAAACATCGGCCATCAGACGATCACCATGGAGGCCCGGAGGCGATACCCGAGGTCGGTCAGTTCCACGTTGTCGAGCGCGTATCGGGTTCCGGAGGCGAGCGTCAGGATATCCGCCGGGAGAAGCGTAGGGGAGACTCCGGCGACAAACGGCAAAAGGATCTCCATCTCCGTCTGCGGCACGTCCGAGCCTAGTCCTGTCGGGTTCTTCTCCTTCTTCCCCTTGAGGAGAACGGACGCTGGCCACGAGGTGAGGAGGGGCACCATCGTGGAATTCCGTTCTCCCCTATAGGGAAGGGAGCCGACCGTCTGAGAGGTCTCCGAGCGTTCGATACTGACCGTCTGGTTGGTGTAGACGGCAAGGACCGGCTGAAGGTCCTGAATCGACGCGACGAAGTAGGTCCGTTCCGGTCCCACGAGGTAGTCACCCGGCTGGACCGCCGTCGGATCGACGACCGCCTTCAGCGCGGCTTTCCCGTATTGCCGTGGGTTGTCCGCCGGAAAGTTGACCTGGGGATCGAAGTAGGCCGGGAGTGCGGTCGAAAGAGGCGTCCCGAGAAGAGGATTCCCGGTCCCGGTCGGGCGATATTGGGTGTAGAGGGTGCCGAGCTTCTGTGCCGCGATCTGATAGCCCCGGTTGATGTGTGCCTGGACAAGCGGTCCGGTGATTCCGCTCATCAGACGACCATCTCGATGTTCCCGGAGCTGGCCCGGAGGTAGGGGCCGGGCTCAATGCCGATCATCTGACAGAGCTGGAGCCGCCAGAAGGTGTAAAGACGGATCCGGTCGCGGACCTCGTTCTTGTTGTGCGTCCACGGACCGGCCTTGTCGGTGTCGAGGTTCGCCCCGGCGAACCCGATGGCAGGCTGAAGGACGTAGAGCTGCGCGAGGTAGACCGTCACGATTGTGTTGCCCTCATCCTGGGTGCATGCCTGACTCAAGTAGTACTCGAGGGCCAGGTATTGCCGCATGATCCATGGATAGGGGAAGACAACCGTGCCTTCTCCGTAGGGAGGGAATCCGCAAAACCTTCTGATGTCCACCTTCTGCTGGTCGGTGAACGGATAGAGCGGAAACGGATTCCCCATGGTTTCCCTCGGATTTTATTCGTAGAGACGTTCCAGCGAGGCTCCCCGCTGGTGAAGCTTCGTGATGAGCGCGTCGTCCTTCCCGAAGCGGAACTCCCGTCCCGCCGAGAAGAAGTGCGACAGGTGAAACTCGCTGAAACCGAAGTTTTTCTTGAGTCGGAACCCGACATGCGTCAGGCTTGCGGGCTCCGCGACGATTTCGGAAGAGGGGCCGGAGTCGTCAGTCCCCGACCTCTTCTTGTTGTCTGCCATGGATTAGAGGCTTTCCAGAATGGCACCGCGCTTGTAGTACGAATTGGAAGCGGTGGGGATGGTCTGAGTGTTAGCCGTCATGTCGGTTGGGACCACGAAGCCTCCGATGTAGCTCCAGGACTGGGTGATGACCTGCTTCAAGGCGTCGATCGGTTCCCGGACGATGTGAGCGATGCCGTCCACGATCTCGGCCATCTCCTCTTCCGGGTTCTCGTCGCCATCGGCCCCGTAGTAGGCGGTGCGGGTGAAGTCACTCTCGATGAGGGCGCCCTGGCCGACCATGATCCCGCGCTGCACGTTGCCGACTCCGGACACGGTCTGGACGGGGTTCAGGTTCGTCTCGATGATGTCGATGCCCAGGATGTCCTGGACGATACCGCGCCGGAACTCCTTCGACCGGGGCTCGCCACGATAGAGGTACTGGAAGGCGGGGTCGCTGAAGAGTCCCTTGGCCTGGGTGGGGGAGCAGAAGAGGCGATAGGTGCCGCTCGAGGAGAGGCCGGACATATCGTTGACGCCGGGGACGCCGTTGTCGGCCAGCCACGCCTTGGCGGCCAGCAACATCTCCATGGTGAGACGGCCCGAGTTGAGATCGTTGGCCGCGCTGATCTGGGCCGTGGTGGCCACCTGAGCACCAGTCGAGGACACGGTCGGGCGGATGACGTAGGGAGCGACGGAGGAGACGACCGCATTCCCGGCTGTGCCGTCGGCCACGGTGACGGAGGACGAGAAGGTGAGCGTTCCCGACACGCCGTAGGGGGTGACGGAGGAGTTCGTGCCGTCTGCCGTGACGCCCACGAGGCTGTAGATGTCGGAGCCCACCTGCACATTGACGGGATAGGTCGCGCTGACGGGAACCGGCTGCCCTTCGGAGTTGAAGGTGTTCTGGAATCCGTTGATGTTGTCGACATGGATCGAAACGCCTGCTGCACCGAGGGTCGTGGTCACGAAGGTGTTGCCCCCGATGTAGGCGTTGAAGAGGGGGGTCATGGCGAGGAGGTCCACCGACCGTGTCGCCTGCTCGGCCAGCGTCATCGCGTTCCGGAGAAACAGGCTGTCGATGGCGACTTTGGAGGTCTTAATGTTCAGCATCTGATTCCCGGCGTACTGGTTGACGCTGAGCGTGTACTGCTCAACGGGCCAGTTCTGGGGAGTCAGTCCGGAAGTAAAGTCGGTGTTGGCCGCCGGAGGAAGAGGGGTCGTGATAGCGGGGAGTAACCCTGTCCGCGTGCGGGTTAAGGTTTCTCCGATCTCGGCGGGGAAGGGCTCGCGGTCGGCGATGGAGCGGAAGCCGATCTTGGCACGGAGAGGCATCTCGAAGGCGGTTCGGAGCATACCCTGCTGGATGACGGACTGGATGCTGGAAGGGAGATTGTTGAGACCCATGGGACGAGACTCCTTTGTTTGGGTTTGACGTTGTCAATCCCCTGGAGGTCGTCTCCCGGTGGGACGGAGGGTGCTGCGAGGCGGTGCTAGACGTTCAGACGATACTTTTCCCGAAGGATCTTCCGCTGTTCTTCCGGGTTCAGGTCTGAGAACTTGCCGTCCTTGTCTTTCGAGGACGGAGCCTGTCGGCTCGTCGAGGTGGTAGTGGTGGCCCCGAAGAGGTAAGGCTTGGACTTCTTCAGAGACTCCATCAGGGCGTCGGCCCCGTCGATCTCGCCTGAGTCGGTGAGCTTGATGGTCGACAGGTCGGCCAGCTTGAGGCCGTCGAGGTCGATCATGCCAGCTTTGAGGGCGGCGGCCTTAAGTTCGGCCCGGATGATGCGGTCTTGCGCAGTTTTCTCAGCGGCAGCGATCTTGGCGGCGGACTCTTCCTCCACCTTCTTGGCAGCGGCTTCGATCTCTGCGGCCTTCTTTTCGGCATCGCTGTGCTTCAGTCTCCACGACTTGTTCTCCGCTCGGAGTTCCGAGACGTACTCGCGAGAAAACGTCTCCGGTTCGGGAGGCTTGGTGGGAGCGGGAGGAGCCGCAGGAGCGGCGGGAGCTTCGAGTGTTTCGGGGGGCATCGTGCCTCCTTGGGTTCGACCGCGTCAGGCGGTCATTCGTTGAGTGTGACGGTCGTTTTCGGCGCCGGGAGGAGTTCCAGGCGCTTCTTCTCCTCGGACTCGATCCGGGAGAGCTCGGCCCCGATGTCGTCGATGTCGTAGACCGGGGCGAGAGTGCGGAGAGCCGTTTCGCGGCTGAGATGTCCGGAGTCGGTATTCGTCTTAAGCGCGTTGGCCAGGGCCACGCCGTCTCTGTAGGTCGGCGCGTACCACGCGGGCCAGCGGAGGGAGATCTTCGAGGGGTCCAGTTCCCCGAGCTTCTTCCCGTCGCGACTGACAAGCGGGATCTTCTTCGAAGCCAGTGCGATCATCCGCAGGACAGAGAGAAGGCCGTTCTGCCCGTAAGTGATCCGGAGGCGGTCGGCAAGCCAGATGAGCGCCTGGTTCATGAGCTCCATTGCCCGGCCCGACTGGGCGGCGGACAGCTTCTCGGCGGAGGCGCGGTTGCCGTGTCCCGCTTCGAGGACGAGCTCCCGCAGGAACCGGACGTAGTCGATCACGGCGTTGGTGGAGGCCCCGTCGATCTCGACGAGCTTCACGTCGCCCCCCCCGGACACCTGAATCGCGTTAGACGCGCTGCGAACCATCGTGCCGGTATCGTCGGCCAAGGGTTCCTTAATCATCAGAAGCGGGTCCATCGCGTATTTCAGCCCACGGCCAGCTTGCGAGAGGAGATATTCCATCTCGATCTGCGTGTCGACCATCTCGGGCGTGAAGGTCGGCGCACCGTCGGGAGCGACCCCTCCGGGAAGGTTCCGGATCCAGGCGACGGGGACGAAGCCCAGGTTGTGCCGGATCTCTTCCGAGAGGATCGGGAGTTTCTCAACCCCGACCTTCCAGGGGGCGAACCACCGCTCCGCGACGTCCGTCCACTCACGCTTGAACCAGTGCGGGGCCATGAGGTCTTCTTCCGGGATGTCCCACCCGTCGGCCCGGAGGTCGAGGCCCTTCACGATCCTGAGCTCCCGGACAGCGGCCAGGCGATCCGGGGCGGTCTTGCTCCACTCGGGGGTCAGATACTCGGTGTTCTCGACGGAGAGGTGGGCGCGGCCTTCGATGACCTTGAAGAAAATGGCGACGGAGCCGACCGAGCCTCGGGTGGCGGCCTCGATCATCGTCTCCTGAAGGGAGAGCTCGGAGGCGAGAAGGCCAAGAGCCTCCCGCGTGGCCTCGTCCTCGGAGTGGATCTGGGGGAAGTGGTCGGACGAGAAGAGCAGCGAGACGGCGTCCTCCACCAGAATGCGGCACACCGGGAAGCGGACGGAAGGGATCCTGTCCCGGAGGGGGACGTACTCCCCGGCCCCGTTCTTTTCCTCGTGAAATGGGCTCTTCAGGCCGTCGTACATCGTCCCGTCGAGGACGCGGCGAAGCGAGGACAGGGTGAACGCTCTCTCCGGGAGGGCCTTGATGCGCTTATAGCCCTTCTGGAGAGTTTTGAGCGACATCGGCTATCGGTGGTTGAAGTGTCGGACGTTGATGGCGAAGACGGCGCGGGAACGCTCGGCGGCACTCTTCGCGTGGGCGGCGCGCCGGAGGTCGGCCAGAGGAATCTTCTTGTCGGCAGGGACGTGCAGCTCCTGGTGGAGCTCGCCCTCGTGGCTCGTCTTAATGTGAATCGCGTCGGCCATGAGATCCTCCCTCCGAAGGTGAGCCAATAAAAAAGCCCCTTTCGGGGCTGGACGTATTTTTAAGTAGGCCTACGGGCGCAGTTCACCCGGTGGCGAACAAAGTCTTTCATAAAACTTCGCGGGTGTCAAGAGACTCGTTCGGGATC
>JAEHJW020009097.1_pt1 | contig 17373 bp, 20 predicted proteins | sample 9271431 | NCBI WGS metagenome assembly JAEHJW02 | reverse complement strand
AATGAGAGAGGCTGATGTGGGGCGCATCATGCAGATTGCCGTCGATGTAGCTAAGCGGCTCCCTTCCGTTCGGTCTCTCGATTATGGCAATGTTTTCAGATATCTGATCGTCGACAAAGACGATGAGGACCCTGACGAAATTGAGAAGCGTTTATCACGTAGCTTCCCGACTGCTGATGAGCAGGCCGTCTTTGATCTCGCCGTGGAAATCGTCTCCCCCTTCCCCCCCAAACTACGGAATCTCTTCTGGCTCTATGCCGACGGTTATTCGTGGGTACACATCGGGCGAATGGTTGGGTATAATCCGCGCTATTGTTCGAGGCTATGGCGCACTCACGCATTGCGGATTTGTGCGGATTTGTCTCCTCCCGTCGCTGTTTTGCGGTGCCTGTTATCGGATGACGCAGAATCGTAGAGAGTGGCGATGTACGCTTTTTTGGAAAAAATGATTATGCTTTGTGCTAATGGCTTCACAGATACGCCCTCACCGAAAGGTTGGGGCGTTTGCTTTGGGCCATCCAAAATCGAAACAACCTCATGAATGGAGCACCCAATGGCTAAAGCCTGCGGGGCCAAAACATCCTCGGGCGAGCCGTGCAAGCGTGCTCCCAGCAAGGGTAAAACCCGGTGCAAACTTCATGGGGGTGTGAGCACTGGCCCAAAAATAATACTAAATCAAAACGCAAAAACCCATGGCATATATAGTACATGCCTCACCGATGAAGAGCGCCAAGACGCGGCCATCATCGAAATAGGCAACCTTGACGTAGCTATAAGGCTGGCTCATATCCAGCTCAAACGTGCGTTAATTGCAAAAAATACTGCCCAAAACAGGCCGGAGTTGGAAGAAGTCGTCATCGCTAAAAATGGTCAGACGCACAAGCAACGTGTGGTTGACTACGACTCCAAGATCGACAAATGTCTGGCGCGCATTGGCTCACTTGAAATGCAGCGCAAGGCGATTATGGACACGATCCCATCCGGCTTACATATCACCGTGACGGGAGGGTTCACTGAAAACGATCTCCCTTCCGATCCCTCACCCCGGCCAGAAGACGGTATTCAGGAACCATAAGCGCTTCAACGCCATCCGCTGCGGTAGGCGGTGGGGCAAGACCCAGATGCTCATCATGCTAGCCTGCAACGGCGCAGTGCATGGGCAATCATGGGGCGTGTTCGCACCTGATTACAAAATCCTTACGGAAACATACAAAGAAATCCACGACACTCTGCTGCCGATCATCACCAACAGTAGCAAGGTAGATGGCGTGATACGGGTGGAGGGTGGCGGGCGCATCGACGCCTGGACGCTGAACAACCCCCGCGCTGGACGATCCAGACGATATCACGGGGTTTTGCTCGATGAAGTGGCGTTTGCCGGGCCGGACATGATCGACATCTGGGAGAAGGCCATAAAGCCTTCGCTGCTGGATTTCCGGGGCCAAGCATGGGCGTTCAGCACGCCGAACGGAAAGAATGATGACCAATTTTTTTATCGGGCTTGCACCGATCCTAAATTAGGATTTTACGAACAGCACGCGCCGACATCGGCAAATCCGTATCTGCCAGCCGACGAAATTGCCAATCTCCCACTGGAAAACGATCCGCTGGTATATCAGCAGGAGTATCTGGCCGAGTTCGTTGACTGGTCGGGGTCGGCGTTCTTCTCGATTGAAAGCCTATTGGTGGACGGCCAGCCGGTCACCGTCGATTGGCGCGTGGATCAGGTATATGCCGTGGTGGATTCCGCGAGCAAGGCAGATCAGCAGCACGATAGCACGGCGGTAATGTTCTACCTGCGAAGCATCCATTCCGGCATCCCCCTCGTAATCGCCGATTGGGATATCGTAAAAATCGAGGCCAGCCTCCTGGTGAACTGGATACCGGCGATCAATGCGCGGCTCGAGGAGATCGCCACGCAATACCGGGCTAGGCAGGGGAATCTTGGCATCTGGATCGAGGATAAAGACAGCGGCGTCATGCTCAATCAAGCGGTTCCGCGCACCGGCATCCGCTCGCATCCCATTGATTCCAAGATCACCGGCATAGGAAAAGAGGGCCGGGCGATTGCGGCGAGTCCTTATGTGTATCAGGGCAAAGTCAAATTCAGCGAGCATGCCTACAACAAAACGAAATCGCACAAACAGCAGACCAAGAACCACGCCATTGATCAGATTTGCGGCTTTCGCATGGGGCAGAAAGCCAGCGAATACAAAGGGCAGCGCGACCTGCTGGACACGTTCACCTACGGGGTTTTGATCGGGTTGGGCGACTCAAGAGGCTACTAAATGGATCTCCCAAGCGGCGTCAACGATTCGAGTCAGGCCACGGTAGGCATTACCGGAAGCGCCGTGCCCAGCGCCCTTATGCGGCTGCTGATGGAAGACGAGATCAAGCCGGGCACATCTCCTGGCTACGAACTCTGCAAGATCATCTACACCTACCATCCCCTCGGCTCAAAGATGGCAGAAGCGCCGTTGAACATGGCGTTGTCTCAGTCCCGCGATATCACCATCGAAGGCGGCCCGGAAGAAGAGCTTATAGAGGCTTTCAATCGCGAATGGCGTCGGCAGGGCGTGATCGGCGCGGACGTGCTGATCCACAACGCGATGAAAACCAGCCGCATCTACGGCATCAGCTCGCTCATTGTCGGGTGCCGCGGGAAAGACCCGGCCAAGCAACTCACGGACGACGATCTGCAAACCGGTGACCTGTACTACAACATCCTCGACCCGCTGAACTCGGCGGGTTCGCTAGTGCTGAATCAGGACCCCAACGCACCAGACTACCAGAAGCCGAGCGATCTGCGCGTAGGCTCGCAAACATACCACCCGGCCAATACCGTCATCATGATGAACGAGCAGCCGGTGTACATCGAGTGGACGAACAGCGCGTTCGGATTCGTCGGTCGCTCCGTCTATCAGCGGGCGCTCTTTCCGCTTAAGTCTTTCGTACAGTCCATGATCACCGACGATCTCGTCACTGTAAAAGCTGGCGTCATCGTCTACAAAAGCAAGTCGCCGGGAAATTTCATCGACCGGGTGATGGAGACGTTTTACCGCGGCAAGGCGTGGCTCTTGAAGGTGGCCCGCATCGGCAACGTCGTGACCATCGGCGAGACCGAGGCTCTGGAGTCACTGGACCTGAAAAATCTGCACGAGCCCTATGCGCTGGTGCGGGAGAACATCCTCAAGAATATCGCTACGGCAGCGAACATGCCCGCCAGCATGATGAACAACGAGACGCTGGCAAGCGGCTTCGGCGAGGGCAGCGAGGACGCGAAACAAATTGCCCGCTACATCGACCGCATCCGCATCGAGATGGCGCCCTACTACGCCTTCTTTGACGACATCGTTCAGCGCCGGGCATGGACGCCTGAATTGTTCGACACGCTGGCGAAAAAATACCCCAGCACGGTGGGCAAGCTCACGTACGAGCAAGCGTTTATCAAGTGGCGCAACGCATTCAAGGCGACCTGGCCCAACCTGCTGATCGAGCCGGACAGTGAGAAGGTAAAAGTCGATCAGACGATCATGACGGCGATGGTGGCGGCGCTGGAGGTGATCCTGCCGGTGCTCGACCCGGAGAACAAGGCTCGCGCGGTGGCATGGGGCGCGGATGTCATGAACTCGCGCAAGCTCATGTTCTCATCGCCGCTGCTGATCGACGAGGAAACGCTGGCCAGTTACACGCCTCCGACTGCAGAACCCAGGCCCGAAATGGAAACGCTGCGCCCATGACGTTCTGGGAGATTCTCACGAAGGCCGTTGGCGATCTCGTCGCTCATGGATACGACCGGGAATCCAGGCTGAACGAGTGGATGGAACGGCTGAAAGATGCCGCCATCGATGAACTCGGCCCATTGTCGGAGTCAGTGGAAAAGCTGCGTGCGGCATTGCGCGGGGTATACGGGCGACAGACGACATCGGGGGCGATCCTCAAGGCGCATCCCGGCATCGAGAAGATCACCCTCCAGATGATCGAACCGCAACTGCGCTCCGTACTGGATCGCCGGATCATGGCAAGCGCGGACCTCATCAAACTGAACCGGGAACAAGCGATTCAGAAAACGCTGCAACGGTTTTCCGGGTGGGCCACATCCATTCCCGCTGGCGGATCATCGGTGGTGGATCGCAACGAGGTGAAGCGCCACATCGCCAAATCGCTGCAATCCTCCACATTCGAGGAGCGGCGACTGGCGATAGACCAGGGCCATAAGCTGATCGCCAACATCAGCGCGGTTTTGGCCGAGCAGACGGGGGCGATTGCGGCGAAATGGCGGCATGTTCATCAAGCCGGATATGACGGCAGGCCGGAGCATGAGGCGCGTGACGGTGTGTGGTTCGTGATCCGGGATAGCTGGGCCGCAAAGAAAGGGCTCATGAAGCCGGGGCCGTATTCTGACGCGATGGATCAACCTTCCGAGGCTCCGTATTGCCGCTGCTGGTGGGAATACGCCGACGCGCTGACAGACGTGCCCGATGAACTGCTCACCAAGGCAGGCATCAAGGCCAAGCATATAACCGATTAGCCGCCATCATGGCGGTTTTTTATTGCCAGGAGTCCCTATGCCCTCTACAAGCCCGTCCCAGCATCGGCTGATGGAGGCGGCGGCGCATACTCCTGGCGGTTATGACGGCGTGCCACAGAAGGTTGGGCAGGAGTTCGTGCGGAATGACGCCCCACCTCCACAATCCGACATCGAAGTCGCCAAAGCCATCCGCGATGGAGAACTTAGCAGCCCGCAGAAGTTCGGAAACGTCTGGTTCTTCAATCTCAGAGTCACCGGCACCGGCATCAGCCACCGCTCCGGCCTGGGGCCAAACAAGGATCAGGAAGAGTACGTCTACCGCGATCCCAAGCGATTTCTGACTCCGGACTTCCTGGAGCAATGCACGGGCATCCCGCTCATATTCGAGCATCCGAAAGACGCCGCTTTCCTCGACACGGACGAATACCGGGACCGCGCCATCGGGACCGTCATGCTGCCGTACATTCTCGGCGACGAAGTATGGGCCATCGGGCGCGTGCATGACGATGACGCTGCGACTCTTATGCAGCAGACGCATATCAGCACATCTCCCGGCATGGGATTCGACGAATCCGAGTTGCAGGAAACGACCACCGGAGACGGCGAAGTTTTGAGAATCGAGGGTTCCCCCTCGGCAGTGGACCACCTCGCGGTTGTGCCGCAAGGGGTTTGGGATAAGGGGGGAAACCCCGTAGGTATCGACACAGGAGATGGACCCATGACGGTGAAAGACGAGCAGGAAAAGGCCCGCAAGGACGCCGAAGAGGCTCAGCGGCGGGAAGAGGACGAGCGCGAGGACGCCAAGCGCCGCGATGAAGGCGAGACTGAAGAGGAGCGCGAAAAGCGGCATGAGAAGCGCGACAAGGAGCGTGACGACAAGGCCCGCAAAGACGCGGAGGAAGCCCGTCGCAAGGATGCCGAAGAGCGCGACACGAAGCTGATGTCCGTCCTCGACAGCATCAACAAGCGGCTGGACGCCATCGAGAACAAGGGCGGCGACCAGATGGGCAAGCGCTCCGACGAGTCCGAGGAAGAGCGCAAGAAGCGCGAGGCCGAGGCCGGGAAGAAAACCAACGAAGAGTTGGAAGGCGAGCGCAAGGAAAAGGAGCGGCTGGAGAAGGAGCGCGACGACGCGGCCCGGCGTGCCGATGCCGCCGAGCGCGAATCCAAGGCCACCCGCGACCGTCTTGCCGCGATGGAGGCGCAACTCAAGGGAATTACCGCCGAGCGTGATCCGGAAGACGCCGCGCAGATCGCCCGACTTCAGACCCGCGCCGACTCCCTGGCCCGTGGGCTGAACATCAGCTCGGTTGAGGTAAAGCCCATCGACGGCGAAGGCCCGCTCGCCTATCGCCGCCGCTTGGCCGCCAAGTTCCAGAAATTCGCCCGCGCCGACGAGGTGCGCAAGGCCGATGTCCGTCGCGCAGACGCTTCCGTTCTCCCGGCGCTGGAGATGGTCATCTACAACGACGCGCAGGAAGCCGCGGCCAATCCCGGCCATGGCGCGGAAACGGGCGGCATCTACTACGAGCAGCGGCAGATGCTGGGGCGCACAGTGGAGATCCCGCATGGCGACAGCGCGGCGTTCATTGGTCGCCACAGCGCCCCAGGTTTCAAGCTGCCGCACAATTTTCAGCCTCGTGCCAACAGCTAAGGAGCGCTAAACCATGGCAGCGAATCAGGTAACCTTTGCACCGAACACCACGACCAGCCCGCAGAACTCCTTTGTCCTGGAGGCTGGCGGCTGGATTCAGGGGATGGAACTGGACAACCAGCCGTCCCGCATGCAGCGCGACTCCGGGTTGCTCATCAACGCCACTCAGCCTGTCTGGGGCGGCATGATGGTCAATCTGTACATTCCGAACATCAACCAGAACGGCCAGGGCTGCAACCTGAAGATCGCAACTGCGCAGGAGACGGACTACGGTTTCGTCACCTTCGCCAGCGCATACAACATGATCCTGGTGCCGGGCAACGACGTGCCCAGCGCATTGAACGACGGCACCGTTTTGTATTACCCCAACGGTAAGTGGACGCGGCTTCCCGTGCAGTGTTCGTCCTCGCTGGCGGCGGCGCTCGAAGGTGGTCTCGTGTGCCAGGCGGTGTATTGGGACTTCACCACGCAGACCCTTACCAACACCGGCAGGACCCCCATCCCCGGCGCTCGCATCAAGGGCTTCAACAGCAATTCGCTGATCGTGAATTACAACTCCACCACTGGCGCGTTGACGTGGTCCGTCGGCACTTGCGCCCTGCTTGAATTCTGAGGAGGCAAGACCATGGCCAATCAATTCCCAGCCCGCGCACGGATGAATCCGCACTTCGCGGAACCGAGCTTCATCAACCAGTATTCCCAGGCATCCGGCGCTTTCGAGGCGTTGTCGGACGGCAAGACGCGCGTCATGCTTTCTCCCGGCGATCTTTACGTGTATATCGACGGCCTGAAAATGCGCGTCGAGACCGTAGCCGGGCAGGTGGCGAGCAACCTGCTGCCCTCCGCAAGCATCATCGCCGAACAGTACAGCACGTCCACCTACCTCATGCGGTCCCGCGCCATTTACGACCGTCATGACATGGAGGCTGCGGCTGGATACTCGGTAGGGCTTCCACAGGCGCAGGACTTCGCGGTGGAGGAAGGCATTTACCAGGGCATGCGTTCGGCGCTCCTGTACGGCATCAACGCGGCCAATGGCGAGGGTTTGCTGAACGCGCCCGGCGTCGTGTCCGTGAATCTGCCGCCCGACTCCAACGGCAATGATACGCTGCCGACATACGACAACGGCCAGATGCTGGCGTTCTTCCTCCAGCAGATGACCAACCTTCAGATCGGCATGTATCAGTCCGGCTTCGGGATCACCGACCGGATCGTCATCATCAGCCCGCAGGAAGTGTTCCTGACCCTCGCCAACGCCGCCATCGTTGACGTCGTGAGTTACCAGCGCGGCGGCGCGGGCACGGCCACCGTGGGGCAGGCCATCGTCGAAGTGGCCAAGAGCCAGGGCAACACCGTCGAGTGGTTCTTCGACGATACCCTGATCGGCAAGGGCGCGGGTGGCGGGGACATGGTGATCATGACCGTTCCCGAACTCAAAACCCCGCGCGGAACCCCGTACAACACCAACCAGTTCGGCGAACTCAACCCGCAGTTGAAGGCCATCAATCTGATGTACTCCGACCTTCCCGCGCCGATGAAGATTCCCACTCCCGTCGAGGATGGGGCGCTGTCCATCGCGCAGGAAATCCGGATCACATCCGGCTGGTGCGTCCGTCCGCAGGGCCTCTATCTCATCACGATCCCGATGTAACCCAGTTCTCCCAGGGGTGGCGACTTGCCCGCATAACGCGGGCTTTTTTATCCCCTTTCCCAGACTCCGCAGAGGAAATCATGATTACGATTGCAAACGCATCCCGGCAGCACCACAACTTCAATTATCGTATTCCCGGCGCGATGCAGACCACGTTGGTCAAAATCCCATCCGGCACCCAGGTCCAGATCGGCAAGAACTTTGGCGTCAACGAAAAGGAGGCCATCGTCAACCAGTTGCAGCGCATCGGCGCACGCAGCCGCTCCGAAATGCTGACCAAGCCAGATCCGCGTTTCCGTGGGCTCGTCTACAGCATGGACAAGCCGCTGAACGATGACGATCTCATGGCCACCGCCGACACGGTTATTGACGGGGCCGATATCACGTCCGCGCAAGAAATGATGCAGTCCGTCCTGGGTGCCGACCGTGCCCTGGAGTCCGTCAATGGCGGCGCTCGTCGGGGCCGTTCATCCGGATTGGAGATCAAAACCACCGACACCAAGGGCAAGGTAACGGGCGAGTTCGCCACCGATTTGACGGTCGACCCCAGCGCCCCCGCCGCGAAGCTACCCCGGTAAGTCATGGCCTTCGTCACCCCCGGCACTCCCAATCTGGCGGACTTCCTCACGTTCGCCCAGGCTCAAGGGGTTCCTGCGGGTGAAATACCTGCGGCAAACGGCACGCAGTTCCAGCCGCAGTGGGCACTTGATGACGCAATCGACCGCGTCATCGGGCAGAACACCGTGGCGCAATCTTCCCAGGTCATGCGTTACGTCATGGCCGTATACAACCTCGCGCTGCATGAGTGGATCATGCAGGGAGATGATATTTTCCCCCTGACGTTTTTCGCCACGCAACGCGCCCAATATAACGTGTTCGCCTTCGTCCCCGGCGTCATCAACAGCGCCGGAGATCAGGGGACGGCGGGCGGCATAACAGTCCCGGACGCGCTCAAGGGGTTGACCTTGGCGGACCTGGAGTTGATCAAAACTCCATGGGGCATGCGATACGCGCAATACGCCCAGCGGTACGGACCCAATATCGTGGTGATGGTATGAGCGCGACATTGCATCTTGGCGTCGTGGACGTGGCCTACAGCGACCCGGAAGCGGAGGGCGCAACGACCACCTTTGAGGTGGCCAAGAAGCTGGAGCGTGAATACGACGTCATGGGCGTGTTCGTCGGCGCTCACAAAAAAGAGATCACCAAGGCCCTGACTCAGCGCTATGCCGGGATCATCAACACCGTGGCCAACGGAGGCCCGAAGCCGGATCGCAAGCACATCCCCATGCCCAAGATCGACAGCGCATTCAGGGATTATCTGAGCGCCGACGAATGGCAGTCCATTACCGGACGCGTGATCATGGCGGCGCGAATGGGCGTTTCGCACCGATTCAAAAACGCCGACAACAAATTCATCACGGCGAAGAGCATCGCGGAAGGGAAGGATCAACCGGCGACGATGGTGCTCAAAAAGCCGCGCGGACCGAGGCCCGCTTTCATCGACACCGGCTTATATTCCGCCAGCTTTAGAAGCTGGCTAACCTTCTGACATGAGTACAGCCACAGAAGCCGCGGCATCCGGCAGCGGTCTGCAAGCGGTACTCGACAGCGCCCTCAACGTCCTGAGCGGCGACCAGACTCTGACATTCACGCAGTACACAAAGCAGGTGATCGCGCAGGACGGGTTTGTGTTCTGGGTGGCTGGCGGCACAACGCTGACTGCCAGCGGGAGTCTGCATTACGGCACCACGCGGGAGCAGGAAGAGGATCAAACGCTCGGCGTAAACGCAGTGGTGTTCAGTAGCGAGCAGGAGATAACGGCGTTCAACGCCATCGGCGCAGGCACACTCTGGATCGCCGAATGGCAAGCGCCGGATGGAGCAACGATCCAGATCGCGTTCAGCAGCCGGGGCGCTCTGTATAAAGAAGCGGGGGTCTACCATTACGCCGGGTTCGCGGTATATCCGGCGCTTCAGTCGCAGCTTGTCAACAGCGCCGCCGACCTGCCGACCGGCCCGATAGTCAGCAACAGCGTGCCGCTGTGGATTTACGCGCTGGCCAACCTGTCGAGCCTGCCATGGGTGCAGTCGGCGGATTACACGGCATACGACTCGTTCTTGCTGCCGGAAAACCTCGTGCCGCCCTATATTGCCGTGCATGTGGAGCCGGGGCTAACCAGTACCGTGCAGCCGTTCCCCAGCTACAACTGGGTGCAAGGCGGAGGGCAGCTATCCGGTCAACAGCAAATGCGCGACCGGGTGCGATTGACGCTGTATGGGCTGAATAATCAGCAGGCCCTGCAACTTTTGACGGGCATCATCGAATGGAGTCTCGCCACCGAGTATTGGGGGTTCGCCGCCGACCCGGCGATCCAAGACGAAAAGCGTTCACAGACCGAGATCGCGGCGCTGGCCATGAAAAAAACCATTACCTGCGACATCAATTATTTCCAGGGCGCGGCGGACATGATCGCCCGCGAGTTGATTCTTTCCGCGTCCATCTCATTCCAGGTCAACGAGGCATAACGCATGGCAGCCATCAAATATTACGCAGGTGAACAGGGATCGCACAGCACCCTGAATATCACCGCGCCCACCGTCATCTATGCCCGCATGGGCAAAGTGTTCAACGTCTCTATCTTGGTAAGCCCCACGGCGGCGGGCGGCGTTTATGACGCGGCCACCACCGCTGGCGCTGTTCAGGCGAACCAATGCAACGTCATCCCAGCGGGTGCGGTTGGCATCATCAACTGCAACGGCGAGTGGGTATTCAACGGACTTTTGATCGTACCCGGCACCGGCGGCGCTGTTTCCGTCTGGTGGCTGTAACTTCCAACCACTGAAAGAGGATAGCATCATGCCCAATAAACCCGCTTGGTCCGCCGATACCGGCACCTACGTCGCTGGCAACAATTCCGCGCTGAACATCACCGCAACCACGCTCGTCAAATCCACTCCGGGCCGTCTCGCGTCCATCAGCGTCCTAGTTGCCGGAACCACGGTGGGCAGGGCCAACGACGCCGCCACAACCGCCGGAGCCGCTGCCGCGAATCAAATCCTGGTGATCCCCCAAGCCGTCACCACCGAGCCGCTCGTCATCAACTGGCCCTGCAAATCCGGGATCGTCATTACCCCCGGGACCGGCCAGACCCTCGCGGTCAGCTACAGCTAAGGAGTGACCCATGGCCACCACCAACACCACACGCATCGTCAACCTGTCGGCGCAGGTGCTCTATGCGCCGCAGCCCTCCCAGCTACAGCAAAGCGGCGCATTGGTGTCGGTGGGAGGCACTACGCTGACGGCTGGAAGTTACCAGTTTTGCGCCAATGCCACCGCTCTCTCTGCCATATTGAGCACGGCAGGCAATTACGCCGAACTCAACAATATGGCGGATACCTTCGTCGCGCAGGGAAATCAGGTGGGCTTTTATGTGTTGGAACTCGGCGTCAACGCAGATGTCGTGACGCAGATCAACAGCCTGCAAACCTGGATCACGGCCAATCCCAAGGTTTTCTACGCCTATCTCACCCCGGCTGATTGGGACATCGACGGCGAGGAAGTCGGCAGCATCACCTACCCGGCCAACACCGCGACCTACACCACGGCACCCACCGTCACCATTGCCGCGCCAACCGGCACGGGGGGCGTGCAAGCCACGGCAACCGCGCAGATCAACACCAGCGGGGCGTTGACGGGGATCACCATCACCAATCCCGGATATTACCCCGATCAAATTGCCCCCACGGCCACCTTGAGCGCGGCGACCACGGGCACTTCTCCCACGCTGACGGTTAATCTCGTCAATGAGTTCGCCATCATGGCCAACAACTATGCCGGGCCGACCGCCAAAACGTACTTTTTCGGCACCACCACGTCTCAGACGATCACCAACTACCTCACGCAATCCGGCAGCCCAGGCAGCGGACCCAAGTCGCTTTTCATGACCTGCGTTTCTCCCGTCGCGCCTTCCAGCGAGTTCACGGCGGCGATGCCTTTCTACCGCTGGCTGGTGAACAACCCAGGTCCCGCGCAGAATTTGCAGCCCATGGCGTTTCAGTTCGCCTATGGCGTCACCCCGTGGCCAGCGTCCGGGTACAGCACCGAGATCGACACGATCCTCACCAACTATGGCAACATCATCGGCACCGGAGCGGAGGGCGGCATCACCACGGCTTGTCTGTTCAAAGGCCAGACCATGGACGGCGAGCAGGCGCAATTCTGGTATGGGGCGGATTGGGCGCAGATTCAGAGCGAGCAGGCCGTTGCCGCAGCCGTCATCAACGGCAGCAACTCCCAGCCCCCGTTGATTTACGACCAGCACGGCATCAATACGCTCCAGTCCGTCGCGCAGGGCGTGCTCAACACGGGTGTCAAATACAAATGCATCCTGTCCGGCACCGTGACCGCAACGCCTTTTTACACCTACGTCACCGACAACCCGGCCAATTACAAGGCGGGGATCTACGGCGGCATGAGCGCCAGAATCACCGGGATCGCCGGGTTCCTGGAGATCGACTATCCCATGACCATCTCGGAATTCGTCGCATAAGGAGCGCATGATGGCAACCAATCCGCAAGTCCCCCAGGGGTCCATGAACCGGGTACGGTGCAGCATCGTCGTGCCCGGAATTCCGACCCTCAACATCACCAGTTCCTACATGAGCAAGCGGTTCGCGAAACTCACATGGGATGGCCGCATCGTTCACCAGGACGAGACGGCGACGGGATTCGTCAACTCTCCAGAGCCCTACATCGGCGGCGAGATCAGCGTGGGGATCCTCCGCACTCAGCCGCTGGCCATTGCATGGGTCCGGCAGTTCGAAGATACCGGCGTGCTGGGTGAAGTAGTGATCCACTCTGACACCAGCGCCTTTCCGGCCCGCACCATTGCCAACGCCTCCATCATCACCTGCGACCCGGAGGCATTCGATGGCCTGGACGCAACCGTGCATGTCATGATTCGCGGCGTCTACTACATCAACAACAGCCTGTGGAATCTCCTGTAATGGCCACCATCAACGATGATTTGAAGTTGGTATTGCCCATCACCGACAACGTGCGGGCCTATCACTCCCCTATCAGCCGGGAGGTGTTCGAGCAGAATTTCCGAGTCCTGGCGGCCACCAAGGCGGCGCTATTTTCCAAGGGTTCGCAGTATGCCGCCTCCGTGGGTACGACCGTCGCGGCATTGACGCTCTTGGACGAGGGCAAGCGACTGGCCGAGGACGAGGAAGGCGACGGCGGCGCGAATGCTCTGCTTCTGGAGATCAAGCGCCTCACCACCATCCTTTGCGCGTCCGCAAATGGATACGATCAGATCCCCGTGGATGTCGCCATCAAGCAAGGGGCCATCGACGCGGACGACTGGCGGGAGGTGGAGGCGACCCTTGTTTTTTTTACGTCCATCTATGCGCTGGCGAAAAAGGCGCAGAGGAAACCGGCGATGGACTGGATTTGCTCGATCACGGGGGGATCATCGACTGCGTTGACGCCCGTGGAGTACGCGGCTTCCTTTCCGACCTCGAAGACGGACGACGCTACCGAAACGAGGGAGGGATCATCGGTACCTGTTTAGCTCTGGCCAGCGTCATGCCGTCGGTAATCACGGCGTCGGTGCAGATCGCAAAAGACAAGGAATGGCTGCCGGATGACGAGCCGGAAGGGCCTTATCGCTCCGGCAGGGAATACCGGGAGCGGTATATCACGGAAACCATGAGACGCGCGATGGGAGGCTGAGATGTCCGAAAAATCAGTCATCGACATCGACGTCCACGACGCGGCGTTTCAGGCTTTCCTCAAGGCGTTTCTGGAGTTCTCCGACTCGCTGTCTGACATCCCCCGCGATTGGGCGAAGGTGGACAAGGCCATCGGGGCCACGGCTCCGAAAATGCGCAAGGTCAACGGCGAATCGGAAAAGTCCGCAAAGGCCGTAGCCAAGGGCATAGATCAGGCCACCAAGGCGCAGAAGGGCCTGGAGAAGGCGACGGGGAGAAGTGCCGCGGCCATGTCGCGGCTAGGCAAAGAGGCCAAGCAGGTAGGCCATGTCCTAAAATCCATTGCCGGATTCGCCATGAAGTTCTCGGCCATCGGGATGGGATTGACAGGCATCGGCGGGGCGGCATCGTTGTTCGGAATCACGGATCTCGCATCCACCGCCATGAACCGCCAGAAGTCGGCGCGCGGCATGGGCATGACCATCGGTCAGCAGACGGCGCTGAAGAATTATGGATCACGGCTATTCAATGATCCATTATCTGTAGCGCAACAGGCGGCGCAGGCCAAGTCGAATCCGCAAGCGGCGATCCCTTTTGAAATGCTGGGATACTCCTACTCTCAGGTTTTGCGCCGCAGCGTGCCTTCCCTGGTGTTTGGAGCGGCGCGACGGGAAAAGGCGCTGATAGGCAGTAATCCGCAAACGGCGATCATGTACTCGCAGAACACCGCGCTCGGTGCCATCGCCAGCCCGTCCGATTTGTTGAGGCTCCAGCGCACCAGCAACGGAGCCATCAACGCGGCGCAGGCATCCTACCGAGCCGCCGTGCCAAAGGATGAGATCGCCCGCGCGGCTGCGGATCGGGACGCGCTGATGATACAGCAGGTGCGCCAATCGAAGTGGGAGGTCGAGCGATCTATAATTGTCGCGCTGTCCAAACTGTCGCCGGAAATCTCCGAAGCGAGAAAAGGTCTGGCCCAGTTCGTCTCCGGCCTGATCGACAGCAAGCCGGTCGCGCATTTTATCTCGCACCTGGGAACGAAGCTGCAGAACCTCGAAAGCTATCTGGAGTCAAAATCTTTTCAGTCTGCACTGATGAAATTTGGCTCCGGCGTTGAATTGGTGGGGGAGGAGATTTGGGCAGTGGCGCAGAAATTAAAATTTCTGCTGCCACATCAGCCTGCCGGTCAACATGGCAACAGCAAATTCAAAAACCCTAAGTCCAATCCGTACAACTGGAATGACCATGCCAAAGGATTCCTTGGCTTTGGATACGATAAATACGAGGGGCCAGATTATTACAAAACGAACCCTGACAATCCCGCGAATAAGGCTGGCCTCTATACCAATCCATCCGATTGGCGAAAATATAACGATCCGGGGAATATAGACCCAGCCTTTCACGGGCATAATGCCTACAAAAAATTCCGGTCGATGAACGCCGGGTATAGGGCGATGGTGGGACTGGTGCGCGGGTATAAAGTGCCTAGCACTGTCAATTCTATTACGGCCATGTATGAAGCTGGAGGCAATCAAACCCCATTGGCGATGGCTCATGCTCACCAAATCGCCAACTGGATGGGCGTGCACGGCAATCAAAATATCAATCTGTCCAACCCTGCCGTCGTATCCGGCTTGGTAGCTGGACTCGCGGAATTCGAGCAGCACCATGTGCGCGGATATGCGCAATTAAAACAGGCCATCGTACAGGCCGTTGTGGAAGGCATGTCCAAAGCTCAAGTCCATGTGCATACGCCCTCCGTGGCTACCGGATCGCATCCGGCGCTGTCCCACTACGCGGCGTCCAGATAATGGGCATCCTGTCGACCGCAGCTCGCGATGTTTACGACATGGCGTTCCAGATCTCGCCCATCATCCTCACGGGCGGGATCGCATCCAACATCGCGGGGGGCGCTTTGCCCATCGTGGGGCTCATGGGAAGCGTGGCCAGCGTTGCCCAGGGCATCATCACCAACGGCGCGTCCCTGCAGGACTTCCCCTTTCGATTCGTGCCATTGCCGGGATCGACGCCTATCCAGAACTCGGTGGCCACCTATCCGTTCGCCAACCGCAAAGTAGCCGCAAACGCGGTTATCGAAGAGCCCAAGCGCCTGTCCATGCGGATGATCGCGCCTGTGAATACGCAGGGCGGCTATCTCACGAAGCTCGCCATATTCACCAGCCTCGTGGACTCCATCCAGACGCATATCGACAACGGCGGCACGTTCACCGTGGCCACCCCATCCATGCTGTGGACGGATTTGCTCCTGCTGACCATAAGCGATGTCACTGGAGGCGAAACAAAGCAGCAACAAACCTCGTGGCAGTGGGACTTCTTCAAGCCGCTGATTACGCAGGCAGCGGCAAAGCAGGCGCTGGGAGGTCTCGCCAACGCCATGCAGGGCGGTTCCAAGATCACCTCACCGTCCTGGTCCGGCTCCATCAATTCCGCCATCGGTGGCGTGACTGGCGCGTATAACGCGGGCATCGGTGGCGTCATCGGGCAGATCGGGCGCGTGCTATGACGACCTATATCGGGGTCAACATCAACGACAATGCGTCGCCCCCCTGGTCCGGGTCCATGACGCTGGACGGCAATACCTACAAGGCCCAGGTGATTTGGAATATCGCTGGCCAACGCTGGTATATCAGCATTTCAGACAGCGGCGGGGATGTGGTGTGGTATGGGCCGCTGATAGGGTCGCCACTGAATTACAATATCTATCTGGCTCCGGGAATATTCACCGCTTCCACGATCCTTTATCGGTCGGACACGGGCAACCTGGAGGTGAATCCGTGAGTGGGCGCTGGTACGAATTGACACTCACCCCGGCAACGGCTCCCGGCGTTTCCCCCATTCAGTTTGGCGCGGTGACTACTGCGGCGAACGGCACAACCAATATTGGTAACACCACTACGCAACCTCCAGCGGCAGGCGTGCGCCAGTGGGGTTCCAATCTGGGCGGCACATTCGACCCGGCAGCCCAGAACATCGAATTTGACGTGCTCACGACGCCATACGACGAGCCTACGGGATCATCCGTGGTGATCCTGCAAGGCCCGGACCTGGACGATCTCACGCAGGCGCACCAGTACGCCGGTTACACGCTCACGCTCAAGGCGGGGATGAAAGACGGCCTGCCGCTGTCGGCTGACCAGGGCAAACCAGGCCTGATCTTGCAAGGCGTCGTGGTGCAGGGGTTCGGCAATTGGGTCGGCACCGACATGGAACTGGCGTTCGTCATTACCGCCGGGATTGCCTACGACTACGAAAACCCAGGCAACATCGTGCTGCATTGGCAGTCGGGACAGCAGTTGACCGACGCTTTGACTCTGACATTCAAGACGGCATTCCCCGCCTTGGTCCCTGACATTCAGATCAGCCCTTCGCTGGTGCTGCCGTATACCGAGACGGGCATGTATTCGAGCCTCTCGGAATTGTCTCGATCTGTCCGGGCGATCACGCGGCCCATGAATATCGCGCCGAATTATCAGGGCGTGCGGATATGGGTGCATGGCAACAAGATCATCGCCAGGGATTTTACCGTATCGTCCGGGCGTTCTCCGGTGCAGATCAATTTCAACGATCTTATTGGCCAGCCTACCTGGATCGCGCAAGACACGATCCAGGTCGTCACTGTGCTGCGCTCCGACGTGGTAATGGGCGGCCGCATCCTCATGCCCAAGAATTTGCCCTATGGGCCAGGGACGATCACCACGAGCCCCAGCCTGCAGAACAGCTATCAGAACTTCCAGGCGAGTTTCACGGGGTCTTTCGTGGTTACGAAAGTGCGGCAGATAGGAAACTCCCGCAATTCCGA
>JAEHJW020006158.1_pt1 | contig 17418 bp, 27 predicted proteins | sample 9271431 | NCBI WGS metagenome assembly JAEHJW02 | reverse complement strand
CGTATACAGTTGAGCGGACGTGACGGGGTAGGTGCCGGACAAGTAAATCCCGCCATTATACCCCGCCTGATTGACGATCTGGCTCCACGCATTCACCCAATCCAGCCACGCCGTGCCGCTCATGCCCGATGGCATTCCTTCCGCATCGAGCCAACAGGTCATCCCCTGGGGGGATTTGACATATTGGGCGGCAGTCACCATTCGGTGGCCCTGAGACGTTGCCGTTCTGACGCTATCCCACATGACATCATAGTAGCCTTGGAACAATTGCACCTGGAGTCCCGCTTGCAGGGCATAGCCCACATCGGCCCCATAGCCCCCGGTCGCACTATCAATAAACACCCCGACGACGCCCTGGGCTTTTACCGCTTGATACCAACTCAAGGGCTTGCCGCTATTCCGGAAATCGACCCATTGTCCCGCCGTGGCGGGGATCAGTTTTGTTGTCATTGTTGTGCCTCCTTTACCATTTGGGTTCACCCACGTAGGCCACCCAGCCCCAGTGATCCCACGCCTTGCGATCTGTCACTATTGTACTCCCGCACCGCATACACGACAGCGCCACTAAATGCCCCTCGTTCCCCGGGTCGGGGATATTCTCGAAAGCGCAGTAGGGGCACCGCACCGTCGTCTTGGCCTGGTTGCCCTGCGAGTGCCTAATCATCGGGCATTCCCTCCACAATCCAGGGAACTAATGCCGCGACCACTTGGGGCACTACGGCGTTTCCGAGGGCCTTAATGCGGTCCACCCGATTTGGTAACCCATCAACCACTCGACCCACTGAGGGTTCAACTTCCCACCAACCTGTGTCTGTAGCTGTATTTGCCGCCCCGTTTCGCGGCGATGCGTCATACTTCCTCGATTTTTCCAATCCGATGCCATCGGCGTGCGCCATTGTGCCACCGCCCCCGACAATTTCAAACTGCCGTTCCCGTAATGATCGTTCGCCTTGGTATCGTTGGCTGTCGGGGTAGGCCACAATCCAGACCCGTTCGCGCAGGTGTGGCGCTCCCACATCGGCTGCCGCCAACACACGCCATCGCGCATGATACCCGCTTTCGGCCAAGTCCCGGAGAACGTCATCCATCCCTCGACTAAGGAGGCCTGGGGTGTTCTCCAAGAGGATGACTGGGGGTCGTACCACGCGAAGTACCCGGACCGCTTCTGGCCAGAGCCACCGGGGGTCGGCTTGGGCCAATCTTTTTCCGGCATTGCTGACGGGTTGGCAGGGAAAGCCAGCGGTGAGAATGGGCCATTCATCAGGCCATCCTCCCATCCGCAATCCTGCGGGCATTCCTCCAATTCCGGCGAAGAGGTGCCAACTCGTATAATTCTTGAATGTGGTGCCGGAAATGTTTTGGATGTCTCCCCAGTAAATATCCCCATCGGGTATGTTCCCCTCCTCTATGGTCTGGTCCAGAATCTTACAGACATACTCCGTGTTATCGTTGTAGAACACTCTACCCATCATTCTCGACCTTCTGGGCAAATCCCTCGCGCCAACTGCACCAATCCCGGTAGAATCGGTCACAAATCCGGGCCATTGCCTGGGCAATCGCCGCCTCATCCTCCGCACTCAGTCGGTCGGGTGGTAGGGTGTATGGCCGATAAATCACGCGGCTACTCCGGATCATTTCCCCCGCCATCATGCGGACCAAGCCGGTGGCCGATGCGCCATCTGACCAATACGCGGCAATCGGCGGGCATCCCCCTTGCATCGTCATCGGCACCCAGGTGTACCCGTAGTCATCGGGCACATAGCGGCGAATCGGGTTGCCCGTCTTGATCGTCCCATCATCCGTCGTATACGTCTTGTACACGACAATCATCCCGCCTGACTGGGCATCCAACGTCGTTGCCCGTGCGGCCTCATCCGCCGTCTCTGCCTCCACCACATTCCGTAGCACGTAATCGTCCGTGTAATGGGTGTCTGGGGACCAGCGCACCTCATACGTCTCAATCATTGGGCCTCTCCCTTCTTTTTTAACCAGTCGTCCAACAACGAGTCCATCACATCCTGAATAAATTCGTTGACCCCCTGCTCATTGGGCAGATAGGGTTGACCATTGGCTTTCCGGGCATAGGGCATCACAGCGTAGAGCCACCCCCGCGCCGACACGATAGAATCCGTTCCGGTTTGTTCCGGACACGCATGATCCGTCACACAGCATTTGCAGACGAGTTCCCCGCACTGGGTACACTCAAACAAGCTCACGCCTAGGGCCTCGCACGTCGGGCATTCCGATTCTTGTCCCATCACATTTCCCTCCTGGGACACGTCGCTGCGTGTTCCTCAATAATCAGCCGCAGGATATTGGTCATCATGTACGGGTAGCCCCGTTTCCACTGACACCGGGGACACGACACCAAAAGCACATCGCCTGCCCATTCCACATGGATCTCCCACCCTACGTCATACCGGGCCGTGCCTGTCAGGTCATTCATGGTTCTGATCCCGGTGATACGCTTGCACATGGGCGTCTATCGCTGCTCGGATATCATTACGCACACTCCCCACTGGATACAGAGTGGTTCCACAGTGTTCGCACGTAAGAATCACCCGATCTCGCCTTAATAGTTGGTCACCTATTCTCTCTGTTCGAGTCGATACCACCCGGACCTTAAACTCCCACGTATCCTCATTCATGCGTCCTCACTCCTTATGATCCCTTGAATCCCCGTATAGGCAAACACCCCACGCCCACTCCGAATCCGTTTCCCAACCGGGGTAAAGAACGCTCCGCCTTCGGGATTCGGGATAAATCGTGCCCATCCCCATTCCACGGTCGCGGAATTTGACAGAACGTAATCCCCATCCGTTTCCCACGCCAAATATTTTTGAATGGCACTGCGAAACTCTACCTCGTCTTGATGGCCCTTCGAAAAGAAATAAGGTCCGCCATCTTCATCATTCAATTCCTGAATATCTTCGAAGGTCAACGTCTCAATCACTCCCCAATCCGCCATCGACGGCCTCCACGAGCGCCTCCCACAACGCCTGGGGTAATTCCTTGGCACTCGCCACGCCGATCACGGTGTTGTCATCGTTTGGGTCCGAAATCTCCACGTTATACCCGTATTCCACGTGGGTAGTCTTACGGTAATGCCACCACTCCACGTCCCACTCGGTGAACGCGAGAACACGTAACAGATCTTCGGGTTGTCGGAAATCGCGGGGTAAATGGGGTTTCCATCCATCGTAGGCCATATAGCGGCGTCCTCGACTCGTTAACCACTCCGCAATCTTACGATTCCCTTCCTCCACGTTCATTCCTCATCCCTCCGCCGATGCCGCACGGGGCGGCCTCGTTTCACCTCATGCCAATAGCGCCGTGACCCAAACACCTCCTCAATCTGCGTATCCGGCGTGAGAAACCCCGCGTCATACGCCCCTTGCACCAATTTTTGCTCGGCCCGCACCGCTCTGATGCACTGATCCACGGTGTACCCCAGATGTCGCCCGATCACCAACATCCGGGCCAATTCGTGGCGCAATTGCCGTTCATGATCCGTCACCTGTCATTCCCCCTCTCCTGGTGTCTCTAGTCGCCAGCACCCTTCCTCCGCAACGCTTCCTCATCCTCCCGTTTCGCCCGGTCATACCCCAACACAAACCCTTCCGCCTTGCCCCGCTGGATACCCTGAACTATGCCGATTATGTGACCCACTGCCATCGATCCACCCAAGGCACCGACAAGACTCATGACGAAAAATCCCCAATGAGCGACCGTGATATTGAGGGCCATTAATGCCCCTCCGCTAATCACCACAAAAACCGCCCAGGTCATCAAAATGCGGTCGTTACCATTCATCCGTGTTTTTCCTCCCCGCGAATCCACGCTTGGACCCATTGCCAGTCCACGGCCATCCCCACTAACAACGCGACCCCCAGTGTGATCGGCCACGTCACCACGTCGTAGAGATATTGAATAATTTTGGGAATATGGGCATCCAGCCAGCGGGCTTGGGATTCGTTCACGCTATCGGCCAGTTTTTGGATACCGTTCACCACCCAGTGGAACCCTAACCCGATCAGGCCGTACATCGCCACGTCCCGCACACGTCACCGCCTTTCTGAAGGGCGGCGAGGCTCTAGACATCCCACCTCGCCGCATCATTCATGACCTCCGCCTTCCGTTACCCATGCGCGGCATTCCCTTTCCTCGCCTTGCCATTCCTTCGCTGGACTCTGCCTGTGCAAATCTCCTCTGGGCCGATGCTATGCTTACCCATTGCCATGCACCGCATTACCCATTGCCATGCACCGCAGACCATTCCGGTCCATCGCCCTTTCGAATCTCTGCCGTGCTCTGCTTTCCTTTGCCCAAGCCTATCTATCCGTCGCCCTTCCGTATCGACGCTGTGCCGCGGCATTCCAATCCCTAGCCCTTACGCTGCCGTCCACTGCCATTCCTACCCGTTGCAGAGCCACGCTTTGCCATTCCTTTGCCTTCCGCGACATTGCCAACCCTCTCCACTCCCTAGCCCAGGCCCGGCGTTCCGTAGCCCTGGCATTGCTTGGCCTCGCCTTGCCATCGCTTTCTTTGCATCGCCCAAGCAATCCGTCTCCATGCTCTGCCTTCCCGATTCTGTGCATTTCCACTCCATAGCGAATCCGCCCTAACATAACAATGCCATTCCCACGCCTAACTCCGCCATAGTCTTGCCGTCCTATGCCAAGCCCTCTCGGTCCTTTACCATTCCTCTTCCTTGCCATTCCTTTTCGTCCCCTGCCCTGGCGATGCTGTGCGGTGTGTCGGGTCTGATGGGGTCAATAGTTTGTCACCTCCCATTCTTTGATTTCGTATACGCCCCAACCCCCACTTCGCCACTGACCGATCCCGCGTTTGCACCCAATTTCCTCCATGAGTTGATGCAGGACATCCGCCGTGACTTCGGGTTCTTTCTGTCCCTTGGCCGGAGGGTGTTGCAAAATATCCACCGTGAAGGTGAGACGAGCCCCCGCAGGGATCACATCTGAGGCCGCTAACGCAATCCGGGGGCCTTGCATCGTCTCCGCCCGCAATGGGCGAACGCATTCCCCGATGACCTCCTGATCGAAATGGATCTTGCGCGGCCCCACGTAGCAGTATTTCTCGATCTTGTTCCGCAGGTTCTTGACGCCCACGGAGTCCTTGCCGATGTTGCCCAGTTCCTTGAGGTGCCCGAGAATCTGGTAGTTGAGCAACATCGGGCCTTTGGCGTCCCGAAAGAAGGTGGTCAAGGGGATCTTCTTCGGTTTGTCGGCTCCGTCGGGTTCTTCCTCCGGCATCATCGCCGCTTCATCCTGCGTCTTGTGCAAGTAGACATCCACCGCATGGGCGTATTCCTGCGCCCCTAATTTCTCCGGACTTAACGCGCTGGCCCCCTGTCCATCTTTTACCAACGGGGACGCCTTAGGCCGGATAAAGGTCTCCCACGCCGCCCGGTCTTCCGTGACGGTGCCGAGTATGGCCTCCGTCAGTTCCAGTGTGACCTCAATGTGCTGGTAGTATAAGCTCATTGTCCTGTCTCCCTCTCCGTTTTTAGTAGTCCTTCACCCAAAATTCCAATTCCACGCGAGGCCGTTGCCAATCCACGGCAAAATCCTGACACCGGGGCAAGACCCAGCGGTCGTTGTCATACACAATCCCCTCCAGCGCGTCCCATAACACCTTTTCCAGGTTGGAAGGGTCGCGGGACTTGAGATCCGGCCACCAGATCCAGTAATCGGCCACGATCTTTTGTTGATGGGTGGGGGTCCATCCTGTGCGTTGCCGCCAGTTTTGCGCCAACAACACCGCCTCCATCGCCCATTCCTTCGCCACCGCCGTTTTATAGATTTTCCCGGTCTTGCCCACCCGCAGCCAATTGTTCACGCTCGGGGGGAGAGACAAGACGAGCCGGGCGCTCATGGCCGGTGCCCCAGCCGGACCCACAACGGGCCATCCGGTTCGTAGATCCCCTGGAAGATCCGAAATCCGCTCTCCTGCTGGTACACCCAGCATTCGCCCCCGTGGGCGGGATCAAAGAGCGACCCGTTCACCGCCTCGTCCGCATTCCACGCTTCCACCAAATCACTTTCCGGTTGAGACCCTTCGGTGCGGTACCACCAGATTTCATAAGCGGGATAAATCATGCGCGTCAGCGCCCCCTTCCGAGATCCCCGTTAGGGGATCGACTGGATTCTCCGACGCCGTCGCCCGACTTAGGGTGGGCGACCCGTCCCACAAGGTGAGTTGGTGACGGGCAGCAAAAGCCGACGGGTTGATCCATAGGCATTCGACCCGTTTGGCCCGCGTTTGTCCCGTGCGATGCTTAACCCGATCAGCGTGGAGTAGCCCGACCCGGCGTTCTTGATGCCATCCGGCGTGCATGAGCGGGGCATACACCGGGGAGTCGTAGCCGGAGAGCACGGCCATGCCCTGCAAGGTGAGTAATCGCGCCACCAGACGCCTGTGATCATCCGTCGTGAGTTCATGGGCGTATTGCCCCTTTTTCCGGGTTTCGGGCACATACGGGGGATCGAGGTAAAACAGCATAGAGGGCGCATCATACCGGTCCAGGATGACGGACCAATCGTCCTGGTCCACCGACACCCGGAGCCAACGCTGGTGAAAGGCCGGGAGCGCCTCCCATGACCCGACCCATTTGTTCACGTGCTCCTCCATGCCCCGGGCGCTGGTGGTGGACCCAAAGGACCACGATTCCCCAAATTGCGCACTGAAACTGGCCCGGGCCACATAGAACCAGCGGGCGGCCCTCACTGCCGGATCGGGATGATCCTGCCAGCCCCCGGTGCGCCAGGCCCGGTACAGGTGCCGCGAGTAGGGGATTTTCCACACGTGATCCAGCATCCGGGCGCATTGATCGGGATCGGCCAGCGCCCGGTAGAACGTCACCAGGCCTTCGTCGAGGTCGTTGTAAATCTCAATGGGGCTGGGTTTCTTGGCAAACAGCACCGCCGCTGAGCCGCCAAAGACCTCACAGTAGGCCCGGTGTTGGGGCAGATGGGACACGATCCAGTCCGCCCAGGCCGTCTTGCCGCCAAACCACGCAATGGGGGTCTTCCGCACCGTCATGATTCCGCCTCCTTCCGCTGGCCGAGTCTCGCGGCCCACTGGGCCACCAACGATGCCCGATCCGACGCCAGAGCGGATGGCGCATCGCTAGGGCTGGCGGGCAAGGCGGGTTCGGAACCCGCTAAGGCCTGGCGCGTGGCCGTCTCGCGTGCCTCGGTGTAGAACCGGGCAAACTGGCCCCGAATCACATCCGGGTTGGCCTCGCAGATCTCTTGCCAGCCGATGTTCTGCACCACACGCACCACCAGTGGGTGCATCTCGCTATAGGCGTCCCGAGGCCGCATATAACCCCAGCGCCGAATCCCTTGCGTCACCTGGCCCCAGGCCTCATCCGCCGTGGGCAGCCGGTTCGGTCTGACCTCACACACGGCTTGACGAATTTCGCCGGGCGTCGGCCACCAGGCTCCCGTTTGACGGCGCAACACCAGCACCATCGCGGCCTTGACCTCGCTAAAGGGCAGATCCTCCAGCAGCAACGTCCAAGCATCCAAGGTGCCCTCCGTGACGGTGAGTTTGGGATACACGTACGTCACCAAAGCCAGGCAGAGTGCCGTTTCATCACGGGTCATGCTATCTCCCTCTTTCCCAAATTTCGCGAAGTTTCTGCGTCCCGGGCGGTTCCTTGGGCAGCGCGTCGATCCAGGCGTGCAATCCCTCCGGTGTCGCCACATCCGGCGCAGGTCGATCCCGGGGGCCGTGCCCCGTATGTCCGTGTCCGTTAGTCAGAGCGGGCTCCGCCGTCCACCGCTTGGCGGCGGCGTAGACATAGTTTAGCGGCTTGCCGATGTCCTGGCCCTTGATGAGCGCGGCATCCAGGGCATCGACTCCCGCCCGGACAGCGTCCAAGGGCAGTTGTTTACACATCCGGCCAAACCGGGCGTAGTCTGTCTCCGCGTGCCGATCGACCGGCACGATGTCCCGGTATTGCGCCACCAGCGCTCGTTTCACGTCTTCCGGGGTCGTTTCTTTGGCCGGGGGTTTTTCCGCGATCTCCGGTCCCCCGTCAGAGGAACCGCGCTCTCCATCGGCGTTTTCCGAGTTATCCACAGCCTTATCCACAGGCGAACAAAAGGGCGCGTCTTCCCCCTCAGACACCCCCACGTTAGTGGGGGTCCCCCCGAAGGGGGGTTCCCAGGTTCTTAGTTCTGTGTCTGTTTGTGGGTCTGTTTCTGGATCTGGGGGCGTTACATTCCGTTTCATGGCCGTTACAGCAACGTTACTGGAACGTTCCTGCAACGTTTCTGAAACGTTTCGTTCTGGCTCTGAAACCGTGGCTGGTCGTGGCTTTCCGGTGGACCGTGATTTTTCCCGGTGTTTTTGGACCCGCTTCGTGCTCGAATCGCTCACGAACTGACGCTCATTCCAGTGCTGGAAAATAATGTAATGCGCTTTTTTCCGAATGATGTCTAACGCCTCGAGTTTTTCCAAGGTTTCCAGGAGCAGGGATTCGTTGCCCCGTGCGACTTCCACGGCTAGGATCGCCAGGTTGTCGCAGGGGACTTTTCCGCGCTTTTCGTCGTTTTGTTCAGAAGCGAGACAAATTAACGAAAACCATACGCGATGTTGAGAATCCGTCAAAGACTCCAATTTTTTGTCCGTTCTCGCGTCGTTGTACATCCGAAACCAGTCCATGCGCTACCTCCGCGATATAGTCTGATCCATTTCGATCTCCGCCGGGCCTACGATGATCCCCATCTCCGCCAAGAACTGGCTAGGTTCCTGTGCGCGTTGATACCGGGATCGCGGGCTACTCAAGACCAGCACATCGCGCGCCCGGGTCAACGCCACATAGGCCAGCCGTCGTTCTTCTTGGATGCCCCCAGGGTTGGGATTCTCGTCATCCATCTCACTGACGGCGTGTTTATGCGGGAGCAAGCCCTGGACGACGCCGGGCAGGATCACGACCGGCCATTCCAAGCCTTTCGCCCGGTGGACGGTCAGTAACGTCACTTTGTCCGGTTGGCCGCTTTCGGCCTGAGCCTGACTCTCTACCCGATCCACGTGGTCCAACAGGTCATCGGCGGTCGCGAACTGCCCGGCGGCCCGAATGAGGGCGTCCAGGTTGCCCAGCCTGTCGGCCCCATCGTCGTCATCATCGCCATTGCCTTGCTTGAGGAACCAGGCATCGTACCCCGTCAGATCCCGAATGGCGTCGATCTGATCATCCGGGTGGTGGAGCCCCCGCACCGCCTCCAAAATCCCCACCCATTCCCGCGCATTGCGTTGTTGATAGGGTTTCGCCGGCACGTTGCGCGTGGCCTGGATCAAGTCTTGCCCACTGTGCTGGGCGTATTCTAGCACTTGGCTCACGAACACTTTGCCTAGATAGCGGGACGGATTAAAGAGGGTGCGCTGATAGGCTTCGGTGTCATGGGGATCACGCAAGAGACGCAGGTACGCCAGCAAATCCCGCACTTCTTTCCGCGCCCAGAACCCGGTACCCCCGAGAATTTGGTAGGGGATTTTCGCCGCAATCAAGGCGTCCTCAATCGGCTGGCTTTGGGCGTTGGTGCGGTAAATCACGGCCATGTCTGCCCATAGCGTGCCTTCTTCGTCATGGAGGGTCCGGACATAGCGGGCGATCTCCCGGCCTTCATCGTTTTCATCTTGGGGCGTCCACACGGTGGGTGCCTGAATCGGCCCGTGCCGGGTGGCCCGGACGGCTTTCAGGGTAGACCGGGGATTGACGTTGATGAGGCGATTGCCCAGGTCCACCACATAGGGGAGACTCCGGTAATTGCGGTCGAGCGTCACGGTGACGGCTTTCGGATGCCGAGTCGCAAAGTCGGACAAATAGTCGGGCCGACCACCGCGAAACGCATAAATGGATTGATCCGCATCCCCGACCACAAACAGATTGTCTTCGGGAGCGGCCAGCGTCTCAATGATCCGCCACTGGATCAAGCTGGAGTCTTGGGCCTCATCGACGAGCACATAGCAGGCGGTGCGTTGCCAGGCTTGCCGGACCCCGGTGTTCGTCTCCAAGAGGTGCCACGTCCACAGGAGCATGTCGTCTAGGTCCATGAGGCCGGCTCGCTTCTTATGGGCCTCATAGAGCAGATACAGTTGCCGCCAGCGGGCTCCATTGGGCTGCGTGATGTCAATATCCTCCGGCATGATGAGGGCGTTTTTCCAATAGCCGATTTGCCCGAGGGCCAGCTTGACGTCCAGATCCCAATTCATGCCGTGGGGGTTCTCCCGTCCCGGTGCGGCCAAGAGATCTCGCATGACCCGCTTCTGGGCATAGCCGCTGAGGATGTCATAGGACTCGTCCCGGTTCGCCCAATATTGCCGCAGAATCCGGTAGCAGACACTATGAATGGTGCCGATAAGCGGCCCTTGGACCCACGACAGGCGGGCACGCATTTCCTCCGCCGCCTTCTTCGTGAATGTCAACGCAAGAATCTGATCCCCCGGGATGTCCTGGTCCAGGAGGACACGAATGCGATCCGTCAGGACACGGGTTTTTCCCGATCCGGCTCCCGCCACACAGAGGCAGGGGCCGTCGCCCCAGAGGACGGCTTGGCGTTGCGCGGGATTCAGTCCCTCTAAGAGGGTGTCGGCCATGTGCCTGGCTCCTCTCGGTGTATGCCATAGGTATGCCGAATATTCCGGATCGCCCAATTCGTGAAGGCCATCCCGAGAATCGCCCGGTCTATCGTTTCCGGCGTGTCCGCCCAATCCAGGGCATTGCGCCAGTTCGCATATTCGGTGTATAATCGGCGTAGTTCCTGTTTCGACTCCCTTTCTAACGCCGCCCGTTCTCCCACGGGTGGCTTTATGGTTTTGCGGGATGCAGAGAACATGTGGTGCCTCCTTATGCGGCGAGGGCTAACATGAGAACCACGATAGCCAAGCCCGCCAAGAATATACCGCCCACGACATCGTGCCACGGCCGTTTGACCCAGTGATAGCGCATAATGGACCTCCTAAAAGGGCAGGGTGTCAGGGAGCGTGTCGGTGTCCAGGGGTGGTTCGACATCATACGGCATCGACGCCAGCGCCATGAGCCCGGTGATCATCTTGTCGATGTCCTGCCACGATGGGGAGCCCCCGGACGGATAATTCGCGTGAAACGCTTTTTCGCAATCCGCATCGGGCCATCCCGCCTCTTTGGCGGCCAGCAAGGCCTTCGCGAACTGCGCGGCCTGACTCACCGTCAGCCCATCGCACTCTTGAATCTTGCGCCCTTGGGTGATGACCTCCATGCTGCGCCCGAACATCCCATGATCCACCATCGGACTGACCGATCCCCAAGCCTTCAGGAAGGCCTGGGTAGCCTCGCCTTTGTCGGGCTGCGGCCGGGGAGTGCGGGAGGTCTTCGGGGACGCATTGGCTGCGGGGGGATCTGAGGTGTTCTGTTTCCTGTTAGCGGACTGGGGTGGGGCAGTCTTCCGATTCTCCGCCTTCGTCTCGGATTTCGGTGGTGTCTCCGTGTAATCCACGTCTATCGCCCCGTTGGCCGCCAGATCCTCCAGGTCTTGTGTAAATAGGCCAGAACTTCGGGTGGCCATCAACGTGGCCGCGACCAGCGCCCGCTTTTGGGCCATTTTGAGAATCGTATTCCGCAAGCTGTACGGATCGTCATTGATCACCCGAATTTGCCCGCGCTTATTCTTGGGCGCATCAGCGGGGATGGCTCCGATGACCTGGTTCGGCCAGAGCCAGCGGTACCGGTAGCGGGCTTCCCACGAGTTGCATTCCCCGATGGCGGTGGAGACGACCTGATCGGATCGAATATGGGTGAGCGTACATTTGACCACATAGGCGAAGCGGCCCGCCTCCCAATCATCCTCTTTTTCCACGAAATCGAACCGGGGGACGAGCCCGTAGAAGTTGCAGAGTTTTTCGGCCCCGGGCTTATACAGGGTCGGTTTTTGTGTGCCGGGGATGACCCCGAAGTCCTCTTTCTCGATCATTTGCCCTTTGATGAAGGCTTGCAGTTCCGTCATGCGGGTCTTCACCGCATCCAGGGTCATCATCGCGGACCCGTATTCGGGCAGAATCGCCGGGGTCGTGTCCGAGGCGTCAGTCGTCATGGACTTGGACCTCCATTGGGGCCGTCTTCGCCTCCACCTGGAACTTGTCCGGCATCTCGTTGACGATGACCCCGGGTAATGCCAAGCCGTCTTCGATCACCGCGTGCCGGATGGCCTTCTTATCGGGTTCCTTTTTGACCCGGACGAGGCTAGGCAATTCCTGTTCCGCCCAGGTCAGGAACAGATCCTCCTGGGTGATGGTGATGGCGGGAGCCATCTTGCGGATCTTGAGGGCCCCGTGTGGGAGCTTGAGGGTCCGTTGCCGGGGGTGCGTCTCCCGGTAGCGCAGAAAATACGATTCCAGCAAGCGGGTGAAATACTCGCGTTGCCGTTCCAGGCGTTCCAGTTCCCGTTTTTTCCACTGATGCCAGGTGTACATCTGCGCCTCGAATTGGGTTTCAATGAAGTCCCGATCACTGTCCAGTTGCGCCACCCGCATCAAGGCCCAATCGGCCTTACGGGCGTCGTCAACGACGAAGGGGATCGGGGAGGTCTTGAGCCGGGGGGCTTCGGGGTCTTCCGTATCGAGCAGGTCCGCGACTTGGGCGTCCCAAACCTCATCATCCCGCATGGGACTAGTCTGCGGCATAGGTCGCCTCCTTCTTGTCGTAGGAGACGGACAGGACGGTCTTTGTGACGGTGATGGGTTGCAACGTCACTCGCCCGGTTTCATCCCACGTCACTTGGAACATGACCCGTGTTTTCTCCGGCACCTGCATTTCTTCCCAATATTGTGCCGGCAGCGCGATGTTGCCAGTGGCGGTGACCTTTCGGATATGTCCGTATTCAATAGGTAATTCTCGCATCGTTCTCCCTTTCCTTTCCTAGAGTGGAAATGGTTGTAACTTTTTCCACTCACTGACGTTTATATCTGTGCAGGGATAGTTTTCGACTAATCCCTACGCAAATAGTGTAACTTTATATCCTATGGCGCGCAAGGACTTTTTCGCAGGATTCTGGAAATTTTCTCACGAAGTTGTCCACGCGCTATCACTTTGGAGAGAAAGGATGTCGAATGATGATTCGCGCACTCGGATTGGCTCGGGTGTCCACCGCTGAGCAGGGGACGCCGGAGCATTTTTCATTGGATCACCAGCAACAGGTGATTCGTGACTACGCCCATCAACAAGGCCTTGTGTTGGTGGATGTGGTCGCCTATATTCAGTCTGGCGGATCGAACCGGGGGACGCTCCAACAGGTCCTGCACCGGGTCGAATCCGAGGCGATCACCGTAGTCTTGGTCGCGGAATTAGATCGCCTGTCGCGGGATTTGGTCACCACCATGAGCTTCATTGAAGAACTGCACGCCTTGGGCGGCAACCTGGTTGCCATCAAGGAAGGTTTTGACCCCCGCGATCCGCTAGGTCAACTGCAAACCGCCATTATCGGCACCTTTGCCCAGTATTTCCGGGCGCAACTGTCCCATAAGGTCAAAGGTGGTCAAGAGGAACGCTGGCGGCAAGGCAAGTTTTCCGGAGGCGTCGTACCGTATGGCTACCGGATGGATGCCGAAGGCCGCTTGGCGATTGATCCCGCCCAAGCCGCCGTTGTGCGACAAGTCTTCACCTGGTATCTAGAGGATGACTGGGGCTATCGCCGGATTTGTGAGGCCTTGACGGATCGAGGCCTCGTGACGGCCCGGGGTCAGGCCTGGTCCATTCGCCGCATTCGGTATATCCTCCAAAACGAAACCTATGCGGGTCACCTCATCCGGGGGAAAACCATCGCCCATAAAACGGTGTCGGGGGTGACACGCTTTGATCATCCTGACGCCTATGCGGTGCGTCCCCATAACCACCCCGCCATCATTGATACCGGCACCTTTGCTGCCGTCCAGAAGCGACTCCAAACCAAGCAACGCTTAGGCCCCCGTAGCCGCAAATCCCGTTACCTCCTGTCGGGGGTTATCCGGTGTGGCCTCTGTGGGTCACCCATGGGTGGGAACGCCAGTTACCACAAACCCTACTATATCTGCACCGCCTACAAGCAAAAAGGGCGGATGGCGTGTGATGGGTCCAGCCGCATCATGACGGGCTATGCCGAACGGGTCGTTCTGGACGCCCTGCAAGATGAGCGCCAGGCTGTGCGGACCGCCTTCACCCCCACCCATTGGCTCCGGTGGAGTGCCTTAGACCCCCGGACTGACGCCTGGTGGCAAGAGAAAGCGCAGCGGGACCGGGAGCATCAAGACGCGGCGGCGCGGTTGGATCGGGCCAAAGAGGCCTACTTGGCTGGCCTCTTCACGCTGGCCGACTTTGAAGCGGTCAAAGCCCAAGTGGCAGAGCCTCCCTGTCCGGTCATGCCCTATAACGCCCAGGATCTAGTGCTCGGGATTATCACCCGGACCATCGCCTGGTACCAAGAGGCCCTGGCCGCTCCCGATCCGTCGCCTTACCGAGGTCGCGTCCAAGAGGTCATTCAAGTGGTGGCGTGCCATCCGCATCAGCGCCCCGTGGTGCAGCTGCGGACCCCACCTCGGAGCGCATGTGGGGATCTGTGCCGGGAGCGGGAGACGGTGCTGTCCTAGCTCACGGTAAAGGTATACGTGGTACTCTGATCCTCATACTCCGCCCGTTCCTTCGCGTCTTCGTTTTGGGGAGCCGTGATGGGACGGGCGTAGACCATGACTTGCCAGGTGCCCGGGGTATTGAGCGCCAACCGATAGGAATTGCTGGTCCCATAGGCCCCGGACCCCTGCCAACCCGCCCCGGCCGCATTCCACCAGAACTGATAGACCGGGTTGGTGATCCCACTGGCCGAGGCGGTCAGGGAAATGACCTGGCCTAAGCTATAGGACGATTGGAGTCCCACCAACGACACGGACCCCGGCGCGGTATGGGGATAGGTAGTCGTATTAATCCCGTTGAACACCTGCACGGGATGGGTGCCGCTCTTGGCCTCATAGTGGGCGCGTTCCGTGGCCCCTTCGCCGGAGGGTGCCGAAGCATCCCGGGCATACACGGTGAACCACCATGTGCCGTTGAGGTTGGCGTTGAGATAGAAGTCGGGCATAGCCTGATACCCGCCTGAACTCGTCCACGCCCCGTTCGGGGGCAACCACCAATATTGATAGACGGGGTTAGCGAAGCCACTGGGCGCGGGTTGGAGATGCACCATCCAGCCCGTTTTTCCCGCTTGGGTGTAGTTCGTCACGTCCAGATGCACGCACTGGCCCAACCCATTGCAATACCCGGCATTGGTATCATTCGGCGCGGGAGCCCACGTGATGCTGACGGTGTTGGAATGGGCAATCGCCATACCGTTATGAAACAGGAGCGCCTGGAATTGATGGGTCGCCTGGGTGGATGATGTGGCCGTCGTGGTCCACGATGACCCATAGCCTTGCGCCAGTTTGACCCGCCCCGTGGACAGATCCCGGATTTGCAAAATCCACCCCTGGCCCGTGATAGACGATGAGGCCCGGCAGGCGATGGTGACCACTTGATTCGTGCGGAATTGGCTGCCGCTCACGGTCAACGTCAGGCTGGGGATGCTCACGTGCGGCGTCGTGACGCGCCGTGTAGTTACCGGGGTGCGGACTGGGGTCCGGATCGGTGTACGGGTGACGGTATGGGTAGAAATCCGCGTCACTGTGCGCCGTTGAGTTCGAGCCACCGTATGAATCACGGTGCGGCGGACCGGACTCCCCTGAATGGTGCGGGTGACGGTCCGGCGAATGGGTGTACCTTGGACGGTACGTATGACCGTTTTCCGGATGGGTGTACCCTTCACGGTGTGGGTGACGGTTTGAGAGGGAGCGGGATGGAGACGATCATAGGCATAGATGGCCCCCACTCCTACAGCGAGGCCGCCGGCGAGATAGATGAGTGTTTGACCGGTAGAATTCATGGTGAGCCTCCTCAGATATATAGATTTTGTGTTATGTCGTGAATGAGCTACCGGGGCCCAGGTTGTACGTGGAGGAATCAAAGGGGTTGAAGGTAGCGGATCGGTACGTAAAGGCATGGAGGGTCAGAGTTTGACCAGGCATGACATATATCATTCCGACGTTGGCCGGGCCGGGGACCGGTATCGCGGAATCGATTAATGAGGTAACAACAGTTGGCGGAGGGCCCTGCTTGCCATGTGGCGTGGTGACTATATATCCGTGCGCCCCGGACACGGGGACCCAGGACAGCATACACGGCGCTTCGGCAGCTCCGGAACCTGATTGAAATTGCGCTTTCACCGTACCAGGACTACTGGAAGGGGCGACAGAAGTCGGTTGGATTGTGGGAGTCCAGGACCAAGAAGCCCAGGCCCCAGTCGCCGTCGGCGAGCCCGACCCATTCACGAAATACGGAGCTGCATAGACCGTGATGGGCCTGCCCGGAACAACGCTATTAGCCCGGGGATTGTTATTGTATATGGATACGACGGAACCGATGGTAAACCCAAAAGCATTTACATTTCTCGCGGTAGTCATGATGTAAGGATACTGATTCGTATAGGTCGCCAGATTCGTCGCCGGGATAAAAAAGGCGGCTCCTGTTGTTAGACCGGCCCCGATGAGTGCAACGGACGATATCGGAGCCGCAAACGGATCTTGTGACGAGGATTGGATCGCCAAAGAAGTGAGCGGGACTAAGTGCCCATTGAGATTCGCCTGAAGTAACACTCCATTGAGACTGCGCGGCGGTTGAGTTGCCGAGTTTACACTGAGTAACTGCTTCCAGAATATAGGCAAATTATTGCGACTAATCGGGGTCCGTGTTGTCGGTTGGTTTCTCACGGGGGTCCGCGATGTCGTGACAGTATGATGATGAGTAGAAACCACCGTATGCACTGGCGTTGTCCGATTCGTGCGCACGATTGTTTGTGTGGGCGTTGCCCGGCTCGTCCGAGTGCTGATAACCGTTGATTGTGCAGTTTTTGTCACCGTTGCGGTTTTCTGGTGGCTTTTCGTGTAGTAATAATACCCCAGGCCGCCGATCACGATCGTTCCGCCGATCATGATTTCCTTTTGTTGCTGTGTGAGAGCCATGTCCGATCCCTCCTCTTAGTCCTCTTAGCATAGCGAAAGCGCCGGATCGTTTCCGACGCTTTGGGTGAGGCCGCAGCGGCCGGGGCTGTTACGATCCTTGGCCCGTCTGAGGCGGCGTGTTGCTGGCGTTCTTGCTCATCTGCTGGCCGATGGCCGCAATGAGGTCATTCAGGCTCACCTGGTTCCCGGTCTGTTGCTGGCCCATCGCATTCACCAGATCGCTGAGGCTAATCTGATTGTTGGTCACCGCGTTCAGAGCGGCCAGGTTAAAGATGAGATTCTGGACGGCCCCATTGAGTTGCCGCATGTGGAACATTTCTTCCTGTTGGCGGG
>JAEHJW020000429.1_pt1 | contig 17418 bp, 23 predicted proteins | sample 9271431 | NCBI WGS metagenome assembly JAEHJW02 | reverse complement strand
CCGTATGTCTCGCAGGCGGCGGCGGCTGCGGCGGCGTTTTCGAGTCGAAGGACGCTGATTCAGAGGACACGCTAGAACTACACTTCGAGGTTTTCTGAATGACTGTCGTAACACACGAGACACAAGACAATCATCGACGCACGCCGGTCGAGATTATCGAGATGGCACGAGAAATGCTCGGAACGATCGATCTCGACCCGGCGAGCGACGAAGACGCGAACAAGGCAGTCAAAGCCGTTCATTTCTATGACACGGACGGTCTGATCAAACCATGGTATGGTCGTGTCTGGCTGAACCCTCCGGGCGGAATGGTCGGACCGGACGGGAAACAGTTGACAGGAAAAGAACGGCCGAAAGGTTCGGTCTCTTCGGCCGCGCTCTGGTGGGTCAAGCTGCTAGAATCGTACCGGGCGGGGCGCGTCAAAGAAGCACTATATCTGTCCTTCAATTTAGAAATATTACGGACAGCACAGACCTTCGGAACGCCACCGCAATTCTACCCGTTTTGTGTGCCTCGAAAACGATTGGTTTTCGAATCACCGGCCGGAAAAAATTCAAAACAGCCAATGGGGGCCAGCGCGATTTTTTACCTAGGACAAAAGAAAGAAAAGTTTCGTTCAGTATTTGGAGGAATTGGTTATTGTACATGACAAAAATTCAACAATTGCTAGTAACAGATTGGGAGCTACTCTAATGCACGACTCGGTACGTACGATTTTTCCAATGTTCACGGCCCGGTTTGAGGGCCGAGTCGCGTGGATGTACCTGGACTGCAAAGGTCTAGTTACGGTCGGTCTCGGGTGTCTGATTGACCCCGAATCGACAGCTCGCGGACTACCATTCAAACACAAAGGAACCGACACGCCGGCCAGCCCGGACGAGATTGGGGCCGAGTGGGAGTTAGTCAAGGGCGACCAGACGCTAGCTAAGAGAGGCTACCAAGCGGCCGGAAAAGTCACGCGGTTGTACCTCACTAGCGCCGACATAGACGCGCTGGCAACCAAACGGCTCGACAATTTCGAACAGTGGATGGTCAAAGCGTTGCCGGATTTTCAGACCTGGCCAGCCGACGCGCAGCTTGCAACGCTGTCGATGTGCTGGGCAATGGGCCCGGGATTCGTCAAAACTTTCAAGAATTGGCTAGGGTTCGCCAAAGAGAAGGACTGGACATCCTGTGCTAAATGCTGCCTGATGCGTACGACCGGCAATGTCGGGCTGATTCCGCGTAACAAAATCAATGTCAAATTGTTCGAAGCAGCCGCCCGGACGCAAGAGATCGACCGACTGACTGGTGGGATCCTATGAGAATGGCCGAAGGTAGTCGATGGTCTGACATCGATGGCAAGAAAGTCATTGAGAACGACATCGACGGCTGTCGTGTATGGCTCGAAAAAGACGATTTGGGTCGGGTGTGTGTGCATACCTGTTGCGGATCTCCAGTACAGGTCCGGGATATCCTAGCGTTATTGCTCTATCATGACGACCCGACGTTACGAGAACTGCTAGACGACCAATACAATCAAGGGTTCGGGGATGGTAGGCTGTGACGCACCTAAACCAATCGAGCTGACTGGCGAGCAGTTCGTACAATTTTTGCACGAACAAGGCGAGGTTCCGCCGCTAGTCCCGGTCGATAAGTACGACCACCCCGGACCGTGCATAAAACGGTCCGGGCTGCTACCATACCAGTCTGATGGTATCGAAATTGACGTTTTGGTGTTCGTGGAAACCAGAGGTCTCTGCCTCGTATCTCCCCGGATCTGGGAGGCTCTAGGTGGCGAGCGGTAAGTTACTGCACCGCGTCGATCTAGATCGAGAATTAGTCAAACGCCGCGGTCTGGTTGAGTTCGGGCGCCAGGCTTGGCACATCGTCGAGCCTGGCGTTCCGTATAATCACAATTGGCATATTGACTTGCTGGCCGATCATCTGCTCGCTTGCATTGCAGGAACAGCGTCCGAATTGGTCATCAACGTCCCACCAGGTACCGGTAAGTCTTTGTGGTGCTCTGTGTTCCTACCGGCCTGGATTTGGACCGTCTGGCCTGGTTTTTGCATGGGTTTTGCGTCGTACGATATCGGGATTTCAGTTCGTGACGCGGATCGAACGTTGAAAATCTTGACCTCGGATTGGTACAAAGCGCGTTGGCCTCACGTAAAACTAGCGACCACGACCCCGGCGAGAACCGATTTTTACAACACTTCCGGGGGTTTTCGTTATGCCACATCAGTCGAGTCGTCTGTCACTGGCCGACACTTCGACCTGAAACTGGTCGACGACCCAATCAAACCGCTTGACACGCAAGGGACGGCATCGGCCACTCAGTCGCAACTCGAGAAAGTGCGTACATGGTGGGATGGCACCATGACGACGCGTAACAAAGACCCGGCGCACGCGCGCTACGCGATCATTATGCAAAGGCTGCACCAGGACGACTTGGCCGGGTACCTGCTCGACAAAGACAAGCCGACCCACCTTTGTTTACCGATGCGTTTCGAAAAAGCCCGAGCCTGTTCGAATCCAGGGATCGGCTTCGACCCGCGAACATACGAGGGTGAGCTGCTTTGGCCGGACCGGTACACAAACAAGGCCGTCCAAAAACTAGAGAAATCGCTCCACATTTACGCCCCCGCGCAGCTACAGCAGAACCCGATCGCTGGTGACGGCGAAGTTTTCAAACAGACATGGATCAAGCATTACCGAAAGTCTGAATTGCCGAAACTAACGAACCCGATTCTTTCGGTCGACTGTACGTTCAAGTCGACTGTCGGTTCGGACTTCGTAGCGATTCAGGTCTGGGGGTCGGACGGCGTGAACTATTTCTTGCTCGACCAGGAGTGTGAACGTTTGTCGTTCACCGAAACCGTCGACGCAATTCGCCGAATGATGCAAAAATGGCCGAACTTGGCCGCCAAGTTGATCGAGGACAAGGCTAACGGGTCGGGTGTTATCGAGGTTTTGCAGCGTACGATCTCCGGTGTAATCCCAGTAACGCCAGAGGGAGGCAAGGTAGCCAGAGCCAACGGTGTGTCACATTTATTCCAGTCCGGGAACGTCTATCTACCACACCCGGACGAAGAACCGTGGATTGTCCCTTACATTGCGCAGCTGTTGGCTTTTCCGAAGGGCAAAAACGACGATATGGTCGACTCGACCACTCAAGCGCTCAAGTACCTGTCCGGCCATGCAGCTAGCGTCTTTGCGGCAATGAATTCGTTGATTGCGCGCGGTCGATAGGCCGGCTATACTCGGGGAACGTATGTACGACCCGCGAAACGCGCTCGACCCTAGACGCACGCATTTGGACTCGATAATGGATATTTCGCCTTATTCAGGCCCGGGGTCCGGCTGGCGGAATAACTTGACCGGTTATGGTACGTCGCGCGACAAGACGATCTACACGTACTTTTCGGGTTTCCAGCCGACCGATCTAGGAACGCTCTCGAACCTGTACCACGGATGTGATTTGGCTGCGCGCGTGGTCGACGTTATCGCGGACGAAGAATTTCGACTTCCGTTCCGAATCACTGTTGGCGAGGATAACGTCGACGACTGGCTGGCCGAAGAGTTCGACCGGCTGAACTTCCGGGAACGAGCGCAGAGCGCGAGACGCTGGGGTCGTCTGTTCGGCGGATCGGTCCTAGTCATCGGCGCGGACGACGGACGACCGGCCTCTAAACCACTCGACCCGGCTCGTGCTAAATCGTTCGATTGGGTACTCGAAGTCGATCGTCGATACCTGTGGCCGATCCAATGGTACCAGGACGGCCCAAAGCAGGGCGAGCCGGAGTTGTATACAGTTTCGAATACTTGGACAGGCGTAGCCGTCGGATCGTACATTATTCACGAGTCGCGTTTGCTGAAATTCCCCGGTGCGCCGACCGCTAAACGCGAAAAAATGCTGAATGCGAACTGGGATTATTCGATTCTGGATAAGGTTCTGCCCCAAATCCGAATGCTCGAAACGATTTATAAGGGCGTAGAAATCCTTGTGATTGACGGCCCGCAGGGAGTATACAAAGTCAAGGGGCTCATGGATCAGATCCTGGCCGGGAACGAAGCGGCCATGGTCAAGCGTTTCGAGTTGGTCGATATGTTCCGTAGCACATTGCGTGCCATCCTTATCGACACCGACCAGGAAAGCTTCGAGCGACAGCAGATTACGTACTCGGGTTTGCCCGATATACTAGTCCAAATGCAACGTCGACTGTCCTCGGCCGTGCAGATTCCGATCATGGTTCTGTTTGGTCAATCACCGGTCGGGCTCGGACAGAATAATGATAACGATATCCGATGGTTCTACGACCTAACGCAGAAAAGCCAGAATACTCTACTGGCTCCGCTCATCAAGAAAGCGGCACAGATATTGCTTGCAGTCAAGGGCCGGTCTGATTTAGCGAACAAAATTAAAATCAAATTCGAACCGCTCTGGTCGCCGACCGCGAAGGAAATCGCGGAAGAACGCGAAATCCAAGCGCGTGCGGACAAAGCTTATGTTGATTCGGGCATACTGATCCCGGAAGAGGTCGCTTTGTCTCGATTCCTGCGGGGCGGCGAATGGTCCCGAGATTGGACAGCCGTCGATCGCGAGTCTCGCGAGAAAGCGCTAAAAGACGTGCTTCGGAACTTGGCTGAGGGTTCAGAACCCGGCATGCCATCAGCCGACCTTGGTCGTACGCCGACAGTGCAGGACGTACGTGGGGGGAGTATGGCTATCGAAACAAGCAGCGGAACACCCGGCGGAGTGCCTGGCGATTTCAGGTCAGCGACATACGAAGGCCGAAAACAACGACCGAACGGCACCGAAGATCGTACTGCCCGAGGGAATAGCGAGAAGAAACCAGACGAACGTCAACGAGACGAGAACGGACATTTCGCATGAGACCGATAATTATCTTGACCATGATCGTAAAAGACGAGGCGCATTGCATAGAACGTGCCATTCGTTCAGCGTTGCCGCACGTCGACCATTGGGTAATCGTCGACACAGGATCGACGGACGGAACGCAAGGCCTAATTCTTGAACTGCTGAACGGCGTTCCAGGTGCTTTGTTTCAGTCTGATTGGAAAGATTTCGGTACGAATAGGACAGAGCTAGCCGAAAAAACCAAGAAATATGCCGAACGGGTCGGAATTTCTGGACGCGCTCTGAGTCTGCTCTTGGACGCGGATGATGAAATTGTTTCGTTTCCGACTTGTTCTGGTCTGAACAAATTCAATGACGCTTTCGAGGCCGAGGTCTCGTTCGGGCCTATGAGCTATCCACAGATTCGACTGATTTGGTCAGATCTTCCGTGGCGTTGGGAGGGCGTGACGCACGAGAGGATTTGTCTGACCGCCCGCGACGCGACAACGAAAAAACTCGAAGGTTTCAGGTACCGAACCGGGGTCGACTCGGCACGTCGAAAGTCCGGACGTAAGACCAAAGAAGATATCGAGCTACTCGAGAAAAGCCTTGCCGATAACCCGGACAATCCACGTGAGGTGTTCTATTTAGCCAATTGTTACAGGGACGACGGACAGTTCGGTAGAGCCGCGGACGTTTACGCGCAACGGCTGACGATGAGGGGTTTCGACGAAGAACTATACGTTTCGGCTGTGCGCGCTTCCGAATGCCTTGAAAAAACTGGCGACACGGACGGCGCATACCTGGCCGGGCTCGGCGCGATAAATCTTCGGCCGTGGCGTGCCGAAGCCTATCTACAGCTAGCGGGGCTGGCTCGAAGGCAGGGCGCGTACGGACTAGCGCATTCATTTGCGAAACAAATCCAGGGGCTGCCCGAGAAAACGGATGACCGATTATTTGTTGACGTCTCGGCGCGTGGCTGGCGCGGGGTCGAGGAATATGTGTACGGCTGTTCATATATTGGCGACTGGGCCGAACAAACCCGTTGTTTGAATTGGCTGGTCGAAGAAGTACCGGACCATTTCGACCAAATCGTGAATAATTGTAATAAGATAACGGCGCGATGATCACGCAGTCGCGACTGACCGAACTGTTGAAACGACGGTCCAGACGCCGAAAGATACAGCGTCCGGCCGCGCCGAACACGCCGGAGCGGTTGTATCTAGGCCTGATGCGGCGCTATGCGGACCGACTAATAGACCTGTTCAAAGACGGGCTAGAAAAGTCCGGATTCCGTATCGATGCCGTCGACCGGTTCAAACGAGCGCGCGAAATCGAGAATGTATCCGGACAGCTCAACCAAGTGGCCGAGGCCGTGATAAGACACGGGAAAAAAGATGCGCGCAGGGTCCTCGGGCTAGAGTCGCAAGACTTGGCTCCGGGACATCTGGTTTCCGGGTGGCGAGCCGAAAATGTCCGGCTGATCACGAACTTCACGGAAGAAATGACCGACCGGATGGATCGGCTTATTTCGGTGAACTACGGAAAACCGGTCCAAGACGTAGCGGACCAGATACAGTCAATTTTCGACACGACTCGATCGCGTGCCGAACTGATCGCGCGTGACCAGACACTAAAATTGAACAGCCAGGTCACACAAGAGGCGCAACGAACGGCCGGGGTCGATCGTTACATTTGGTCGACGAGTCAGGACGGCTCGGTCCGGGACGACCACGCCGAGCTAGAGGGCCAAATGTTTTCGTGGTCTGACCCTCCGGTAACGAACAAGCAGGGCGAGACGAATCATCCCGGACAGGACTATCAGTGTCGTTGCGTTCCGATTCCCTACATCGAAGAACTGGCCGACCTGTATTAGATTTTGTCCGAACAGCTTGCATAGTTCGGCCAGTCGTGCTAATTCTAAGGCCTTGGCCACTGTAACACGATTTGACTTATCTCGGCTATCGTCCGGCTCGGTCGAACGGTTGCCTACGGGCGGGGCGAGGCTTCCGGCTCGGTTGACCCGTGTCGGTGTTTTCGACTACCGACAACCCGACGGGACAGTCCGTCGCGAGTTACGACCGTCGAACGAAGTTTTTAAGCAGGAATCTCTCGATTCACTGATTGACGCGCCTGTCCTTGCCGGGCATCCGGCAATGGTGACGCCCGAAAATTACAGTCAGTATACGAAAGGCAACGTTTCGGGCACGCCGAAACAAGACGGCAAGTTTGTCTCGTCCAAGCTAGCTGTACAGGACGGTACGACGCTGGACGGAATCGACTCAGGCGAAATCGTCGAGGTTTCGTGCGGTTACACTTGCGATGTCGTGCAGCAGTCCGGAGTGTTCGACGGGCAACCGTACGACGCCGTACAGACAAATATCAAGTATAATCATGTAGGTTTAGGGCCCCGAAACTGGGGACGCCAAGGAAATGACGTTGCCCTCCGATTGGACGGTGGGGCGTATATCGACTCCGCAACGGAGGGAAGCAGAAAAATGGTAATTAAATTCGACGGTAAGGACTACGAGAAGGGCTCTGACGAGCACCTCACAGCCCTGACGAATAAGCTGGATTCGTACGAAGTCCAGCGCAAAGAAACGCAGACGAAGCTGGACAAAGCCGAGGCACAAAATGCAATCGATGCGAAGACGATCGAAGAGCACAGTAAAAAGCTCGCGACGTTCGACGCTGAGGTTTCGGCTCGGGCTGATTTGTTAGCTCAGGCAAAAATCGCGCTCGGCGAGACGACGGTACTTGACGGCAAGACGAACGCCGAAATCAAAACCGAGGTCGTAAAGCTGAATTTCCCGAACGTGAAACTAGATGGCCGTTCGGACGACTACATTACCGCGCTCTATGAGCGAGCGATCGAGACCGGCGTACGCGCCGATAGTATTCAGCGGTTGCCCGAAGCTGTGCGCAAGGCGCAGGGCGCAAGCGAGCGAGAAGACAAGAAGGACGAGAAACCGGCCGAATTGAAGCACGTTTGGGCCGCGACTAAGGAGAATTGCTAATGGCATTTACGAGTGCAGCGACCCAAACGACCTTTGACGTCGCGTTTTATCAAGGGCAAGAAGGCGATCTTTACGATGCCGCGACGGCCGAAGACGGCCTTGAAGACAGTTTCGCGGCACAAGTTGCCGTACCATTCGGCCGAGGAATCGTGACGGCCGCGGCAACGCCGAACGAGTGCGCGCTACCGACCGACGCTGGAACGGCCGCTAGGTTTGCTGGCGTGTCTGTTCGCGACAACCAAGTCGCGACCTACTCGGGCGGTTACCCGATCGGCGTTCAAGTTCGAGCGCTTCGTTTCGGGCGCATTTGGGTCAAGGCCGAAGCGGCCGTGGCCGATCTTGCTCCCGTGTATGTTCGGTTCACTGAATCGGCGACCGGCGCGGCAGATCAGGGCAAATTCCGAGGCGATACCGATTCAGGCAAAGCCCTACTTGTTCCAGGGGCGCGATTCCGCTCGAAAAACGGCGTAGTCTCTGCGGCCGGTATGGTCGTGGTCGAACTGCAACATATTGGGCCGACGGCCTAAGGAGAATTCAGAAAATGACTTTACCCGTCCGACTTATCGGCCTCGCTCAAGCGCTGGCGCCCGGCTTTGGGCCTAACGCCCGGTTCGACTCCGAGCCCGTAGCTAACGCTACGTTGTTTATCGAACGTCAACTCACGCAATTACGTAGCAAAATCACGCAAGTACAGTATGCGCCTCTTAAGGCCGTCAAGTACTTGCCGCTTGCGACCGATGTTACGATCGACGCGTCGACCTACGCCTGGCAGGTGTGGGACTCGACCGGCCGAGCGCGAATCGGCAATATCAACGCCAAGGATATTCCGCGCATCGACACGAACGCGCGCGAAGTCCAAGGTCAAGTTTTGAGCGTTTCGGCCTCGTACGGCTGGACGATTCAAGACTTGCGTACGGCGGCCAGACTACAGCAAGACCTTCCGACCCGCAAGGCGGAAGCGACCCGCCGAGCCATGGCACAAGAGATTGATGAGATTTGCGCGACCGGTTACAGCACGTCGACCGGACAAACGGCAACGAATCTCGGCGGCTTCCTGAACTGTACGGACGTCAACTACAGCGACGTCACCACGCACAATTGGTTCCTTACGGCCGACACGACCACGCCTGAGCAAATGGTGGCCGATCTCAACGCCGTCGTTCTCGCGCCGTGGAAGAGGACGAAGGAAATCTACGCGCCCGACACGCTTCTGATTTCGCAGAAAATGTACGAGAAGGCCTCGATCACGAAGATGTCTAGCGCATCCTCGATCACGGTCTTGCAGTATTTCTTGCAGAATTCGCCGTTCATTAAGCAGGTCGACGCGTGGCACAAACTTGACACGGCCGGACACACGACTGGATTTGACCGAGCTATCGCGTACTCCCGCAGTGCCGAGGTTCTCGAAGCTGTCATTCCGATCGAGTTTGAGCAGTTCCCGGCACAACAGGAAATGCTCGAATATGTGATTCCGTGCCATGCTCGTTGCGGTGGCGTGAAGATCTATCAGCCGGCCGCAATGCAGTACGGTGACTTCTCGCTCGCGACGTCCTAACAGAGACCGATTCAGACCGAACGCCCTGTCAGTGAAAATTGACGGGGCGTTCGTACGAAATGAGGTATACTTCGACCATGCTAGTTCTACGAAACAAAACAGAATCAATTCGATCGTTGCCATTCCTTCGCACGAAAGAAGGCGATCCGGTCCGACCAATCATCGATGTCTACCCCGAACAGGCGGTCGATGTTACGCCCGAATATCTCGAAAAGATTGGCGAAAAAGGCCAAGTCGAAATCGCTGAACTGGTCAGCATAGGAGTTTTCGAAGACGTGAACGGGGTTCTAGGCCAGCCAGTCAAAAAGACCGGTCGAAAAGTCAAGCAAGTCGCGCCAAGCACGGCCGTTGGCGTGCCTGATGAGGTAGCGTGACACTGGTCGAATTTCGCGTCGCGTTCCCTGAGTTCAAGACTGCGGGGGACGAGCTAGTCCAAAACAAACTCGACTTTGCGTCGCGCGTACTGTCTCGGGAAGTCCTCGACGACATGTACGACGAGGCGCACGGCGTAAAGGCAGCGGATATGCTGGCGAAATCGCCGTTCGGACAATCGGCCCGTATGGTGAACAAAGACGGAACTACGACTTATTCGCGACGGTTCGAGGAAATCAAGCTTTCCGCGCCGTCCGCGATCTCGGTTTGCTGATGGCCAACTTTTACGTCCGCGATGTCGGGCAGCACGAGTTCGAAAAGAGAATTCGTGAGCTGATGAAAAAAGCGGACGTAACGATCGGGGTACACGCTGAAGAAGGTGCGCAAGCGAAGAAAGAGTTCGCGGAACATGCGATCGGCCCGGTCAAACAAGAAAAGGCTGAGAACAAGGCCAAGGGCGAGTCCGAAAACGTCACGTTGATCGACGTAGCTTCGGCCCACGAGTTCGGGATTGGGACGGTCCCTCGACCGTTCATTGGTGGCTGGGTCGATGAGTCGGAATCCAAAGCGAACGAAGCGCTCGCTAGGACAATGGCCGAGGCCGCATCCGGCAAACGGACGGTCGAACAGGCAGCGCAACGGTTCGGGGTCTGGGCGGTCGGACAAATTCAGAAGCGTATAGCGGACGGAATTGACCCACCCCTGACCGAGGCAACGAAAGAGCGAAAACGAGAATTGTCCGGACAGTCGAAGGACACGCCTTTGATTCTGACCGGTCAGCTCAGATCGTCAATCAAATCGAGAGTCAAGGTGCACACATGAGCGATTTAGGTACTTTCCAGAAGGGTTTGATTGATTGGACGTCAAAATACGCGGCACATGATTTGTCCACGACGCTACCGGCCGGCGCTGTCAATTGGTTCAATCGGCAGCGACCGTTCGTTTCGCCCGATCTATCAGCCGGGCTGTACTGTCGATTGATTTCGTTCGTGTCGCCCGGTAGGCCGAACCGGACAAGGCAGGTCGTAACTCGGCACGGAGTCGAGTACGTACAGACGACCTATTCTGCGAACGACAAGGTTCGGTTCCAGGTTCAGGCTGTTTCGTTCAACGACTCGGACGAGGATTCGGCCCTGGTTTGGCTGAACAATCTATCTAACCGATGCCGTTTCGACGAGTCGCACCAGGATTTACTGAAATTCGGTGTTTCGATCATCAATAAGGCTGACATACAGCTATTTTCGAGCCGTCTAGATGACCGGGAACCGACTGTCGGTTCGTTCGAACTATTATTGCATTTGCACTCCGACGTGCTAGGCTCAGACGTACCGTTCATCCGGTCAATCCAAGGGACCGGTAAAATAGAAAATCCGGCCGATGTCCCGGACCAACCCTTTAAGGTCTGACCATGAGTTTAGACTCGATTGTTTCCGTAGATATTTCGATTTCTAGTCCGGCTGTTACTAAGCCGGGGTTTGGTACGGCCTTAATTTTGTCGAGCCTGCCGAGCGCTGTCGAAGCGCTTTGGGCAACTGACCGGGTTCGCAAATACTCTAGCGCCGCGGCCTTGCTCGCTGCGACCGAGGGATTCACCGCGTCCGACCAGGCGTACAAGATGGCCGTCGCGCTCTTTGCGCAAAATCCGAAACCGCAATTCGTCAAGGTCGGACGACGGACCCGCAAACAGACTCAAATTCTGAAGATGACCCCGACCATCACCACGGTCGGACACGTCTATAGTAGCAAAGTCAACGGTAAGGTTTGGACTTACACGGTAGTTGCGGACGATGACACGGCCGCGAAAGTTGTGGTCAAGCTCATTGCTGCCATTACCGCAGCGGCCCCGACCGACGTGACGGCCTCGTCCGGTACGTCGCACCTGCTTCTTACCACGAGCACAGCGGGCAAGGTTCACGAGCATTCGAACTTCTCGGCCGGCCTGATTGTTCAGGATGTGACGGACGATCCAGGCATCGTCGCGGATTTTACTGAGATTTCCGCGATAGACAAAGACTTTTATGCAGTGACAGCTGATACGTTCGGATCGAGCGAAATCAGCGCGCTAGCTACCGCGGTCGAGGCGACCAAATACCGCTATACTGCGCAAACGGCAGACACAGCCGCGCACGAGTCGGGTAGTTCTGACATCGGCGGAGTGCTGAACAGTCAATCGATTTTCAGGACTGAGGTCTATTGGTCGCAGAACTATGACTTCAATCTATCGCTAGGCCATCTCGGCGTCGAACTCACAAAGACCCCAGGAACGTATACAAATTTCGGGAAGGTCGTAGCATTAGCTATTCCGTCTGATAGCCTGACCGAAACGCAAATTGCGAACCTCAGCCGCAAAAAGTACAACTACTACCAAACGATTGGCAATAACGGTCGTGTCATGGGCGGGTGGGTCGCTGGCGGAGAGTACTCGGACACGGTGCGTGGCCTCGATTGGCTGCGCGCGAACATGCAGGTCAATATCGCTAACGCGTTGTTCTCGGCCGATAAAATCCCGAACACTGACGCGGGACGTGAGGTCATCAAAGGGCAGATTGCAGTCACAATCGAAGCCGCGACGAGCAAGCCCGCAAAGCCGGGACTTCTAGCACCCGATCCCGCCCCGACGATTACGATGCCCCCAGTTTCGGACACCGAATCGTTTGACTCGACGACCCGAACCCTGACTGGGGTCGAATGGTCTGCATCACTCGCCAACGCTATCCACGCGGTCGTTGTGACCGGTAAGGTGTCGGAATAATGGAAGTTTATAGCGCCGCGGAATTTACCTGTAATCTTGGCGGTATCGAAATCGACGCTGGTGCGTTGGGTCCGGACAACTTCCTGACCCTGACGCAAAACTCGCCCGCGTTCAAGCTCCGTGAGGGCGTCGGCGGAGGCAAGACCAGAAGCCAAACGAAATCCCCGAGCTACACGCTCAAAATAAAGGTTCGTCAAACCGCGCCCGTAAATACGAAGCTCTCGGTCCTACATATCCTGGACAAGAATACCAATGCAGGAATCGTGCCGTTGTACATCAAAGACCGGCTCGGAACGTATGCAGTAACCGAAGCCGAAGCGTTCATCGAGGGAGATCCCGAACACGTTGCCGGAGCAGAAGAAGGCGACCTTGAGTGGACGGTCATCCTGCCAGCCCCTACCGTGCTTATGGGAGGTCACTAATGTCCGCGACTGATATCTTGGCCGTGGTCGGTGCCGTGACTTCGCTTTGCGGTGTTTTGGCTTCCATCTTGCCGCAATCGTGGAAAACGACCAAAATTCTGACGAAGATTGGCGCATTTACGATTCGTGCTAGAACTGAGCATGCTTCCAACTAAAGAGTTTGTCGTTTGTGGCACGAAGTACAAAACCACGCTTTTGGACGCGGTGACTGGTCGAGGTTTGTATCTGCGCGTGGTGAAAGCGGCGGCTCCGGCCCTCGAGAAACTGGCCGGGACTGGCGAAGGCGAAGCAAAACTTTTGGCCGTCGCCGGAGCGATTCTTGAGAACCTACCGACCAACCTATTAGACGATCTATGCGACACGTTCGGCGAGTCGACCGTCGTACTCCGACAGGGCGGCGAGACCAAACTCGATAAGTCCGCGTTCGGATTGCACTTTGCCGGCAAGTACAAAGAGATTGCACTCTGGCTAAAAGAGTGTCTGAACGCGAACAACTTCCTTGATTTTTTATCCGTGATGTCCAGCCCAGAAAAGCCCGGGTCGTCCAGTCCGTAAGTCTAAGACTCCCTGACCATCTGGACGGGCAGATTTGGAAAGTCTTATCCGACCGAAGGTTGAATGTAACGATGGGAGATTTGAGAACATCCTGGACACTGACCGACCTCGCTAACGGCTTGGACTATTTAGACTTTCTCGACCGTCTAGAGGATAAGGCCGAGATCGCGCGTCAAAAAGCGTCCGCCGCTAAGAGGGGCGTGTAATGGCTATTCGCGAAATCCTCGCACATTTCGGTGTTTCGTTCGACACGAAACAACTGGAACACGGCGAGAACAAGATCGACGCGATGGTCGGCCAGCTGAAACATTTCGGGCATGCTCTAGCCGGGGCGTTCCTTTTCCACGAGGTCGAGGGATTCGTCAAGACGACTGTCGACGCGGCACAGAATCTCGACCGAATGGCCGCAACGCTAGGTCTTACGACCGACGAATTGCAAAAGTATCAGCATGCCGCGGATATGGTTGATGTCTCGACCGAGATGATCAACACCGGTTTTCGATTTCTGCAACGGAACGCATTCGCTGCCGCAAATGGGTCGAAACAGGTCGGGACGATTTTCCGTGATTTAGGAATCGAACTGAAAGATTCGTCCGGGCATATCAGGCCAACGACTGAGCTTTTCGACGATGTCGCGGAACGCATTCGATCGCTAGAAGACCCGGCCGCACAAACAGCGCTGGCGATGAAAATCTTCGGCCGGTCCGGGGCTTCTCTCTTGCCGTTACTTAAGACGGGGGCGAAAGGTATTGAAGAATTCAAAGATCAGGTCGACGAACTGGGCGGCGGGTTCAAGGAAGACTTTCTGAAACTGGCCGACCAGTTCGACAAACACGAAAAAAAGCTGGCCATGCTAAAACGCAGCTTGTCCGCTACGCTAGCAGGTGTCGCCATACCTGCCCTAATGTGGCTCGGCCATTGGGTAGAGAAGGCGGGCCTGGCGATAATCAAGTTCAACCGCAACGGACAGCTGACGCAGGTTATTCTTGAGGGCTTTGCGATTCTGGCGTTGACGAAATTGCCGGCTGTTATCGCGCTAGTGAAACACCTCGGCTTACAGACAGCGCTAGCGGCCGGCAAATGGCTATTGATGTTTGCCGCTATTGACGATCTAATCACATGGTTCCGCGGCGGCGAGTCCGCGATCGGGGATTTCTTCGGACTATTCGACGAAGAGATCAACAAATCGGCCGCTATTTTCGGCGATTCTGTCGTCGAAATGTTTACGTCATGGGAGAACTTTAAGGCCGGGCTTTTGGCCGGCGCGAAGACACTAGCCTTCGGCATAATCGTCGCGTTCAACGAAGTAGGAAACGCTTTTGCGATGATTATGGCGGGTATTGCAGATCTGTGGGATCGCACGCTACAGTCGATGCACTTGCCGTCGTGGATGCAAGACATGCTCGGCGGGGACGCGACAAATACAGATTTTGCGAAGAATCGTCGACAAACGCAACGAGAAAATCAGGAGTCGAGAGAACAACTCGGCTCATGGTTCGAAAAGTCCCTGTCCAGCGACGAGAACGTCAAAAAACTGAAGGACGCGATTCAGGCACGTAAAGACAAGGCGCAGCAGGAACGAGATTTGCAAGGCGCGAATGATGCGGCCGAGAAGGGCGCGATCTATCGTAACGAGAAGGGTACATTCGTGCTACCCGAACAGACAGTCAGTATGGCTACCGAGGGCAAGAACGTACATAACGAGCTGACGGACAATTCGAAAACCGAGATTACAGTCAACGTTCCTGGCGGAACGACTGGCGATATGGCCAAGCGTACGGCCAATGCTGTGGCTCGCGCAACACGTAACGACAGTAACGGTCTATTGTTTGCAGGGGAAACGGTGCTTGAATGACCGCAGTTTTGTCGTGGTACGATAAAGCGAACGAATACCAGGTTTTGCAGTTCGACGTTGCGACCGTCGAGACACACGCGCTCGAAGCCGAAGTCACAGAATTTCCAGTCGAGCTGTCGGATGCGATGACCGATCAGGTGATACTGAAACCCCGAACTCTGACGATCGAGGGTTACGTCTCGGACAAGCCGCTACCGAGAAACACACCTGGCGAGGGCGGATACGCCTCGAAAGACCTGGTTTTGCCGGGCGCTCCCGAGTACGATAAGCAGACCAAAAAGCTGGACATTCCGGCCAGCCCGATAAAGACGAACGTTGCCGGGCTAGTCTCGGCCGGGTTCGATGCGCTATTTGGCGGTTCGACCGAAGTACAGATTCGAAGGATTTCTGGGCGACGTAACGATCAGCAAACGGTCAATACGTATGATTATGGCGAAGATTCCCCGTCCCGATCGGTCGAAGCTTTCCAGCTGCTAAAAACAGCCTGGGAGGAAAAGAGCCAGTTGCGCTGCATTACCGATCTCGAAGACCTCGAAGGACTAGTCATCCTAGACCTGCAAGTCCCGCGCACGGTAGACGACGGAGCCGGCGCGACGTTCAACCTGACGCTCAAGAGAATCGTTATTGCAACGGCCGAGACAGTATCAGCCCCGAAACCGTCCGTGATCGAGGGACGAAAATCAGTCAGCTCGGGTTCGAAAGCGACCGTCCCGATCGTTGACGCTAAGCCGGCTGAAAAGTCCAGATCGGTGATAAAGGCTACATATGGCCACTGACCCGATTTATATTCCGACCAAATTCGATGGCGAAACGCCGTACTATACGCAACGGGTGACGCTGGACGGCATTGATTATCAATTTCGTTTCGACTGGTCAGTACGTGAGTCGAGATGGTATTTGGCCCTGCTTGACACGGACGGAAGTCTGATTTGTGGGCCGCTCAAGATTCTGACCAACTGGCCGATGTTGCATTTTTACAAGACTCGGACGAACTGTCCGCAGGGCGAACTAATCGCAGTCACGTTGTCGGCCGATGACTCTCCGCCCGGACTTACAGACTTGGGAATAGGCCGAAGGGTCGAACTAATCTATGTACCGGCCGAGTAACCATTGTAAACTTTTCAGGTACCTGCTGTAAACTTTTCGAACCGTGGGCCAAAACATATCCTGGTTTTACTCGATAGGTCTGCTAGTCTATCTATTGATTTGCTGGCTGTTCGATGACTCAACTATTCGGCCGAAAATTTGCTCTAACCGTCGGGACTCTTGAAGTTTCGGCGTTTCGGTGCAAATTCAAAATCGAAAAGACGCTAAAGCCCGAGCCGAATAAAGCGCTAATCGAAGTCTACAACCTGTCCCCAGATCATCGCGGACAGCTGGCCGAACTCGCCCCCGGTAAATCGATAAAACTCGGGCGGAAGCGTAAGACACAAGTCGCAAAACCTCAACCTGGTCGTGTTCCGTGCCGCTTAGAAATCGGCTACGATAACGCTGAGATAGAACAGATTTTCTTTGGAGATTTGCGGACTGTCGATTCGGAAATTGACGGGCCTGATTGGGTGACTAGCATCTCGTCGGGGGACGGGGAACGAGCTTACCGTACCGCAAGGATTTCGCAGGCTTACGGTCCTAAAGTCCCGGTCTCTACTGCACTACGTGCCGCGGTCAAATCTCTGGGTTTGGGTGACGGAAATCTGGCCAAGGTGCTGTCTGGTCTGTCTCTGCAGGGGCAGGCGGGAGTCTACACGCGCGGGGTCGTGCTATCTGGCGCGGCATCTCGGGTGCTGACAGACATTTGTCGGTCCGCGGACCTGGAATGGTCAATACAGGACGGAACGGTCCAATTTGTCGATTTCGGCAAGGTTCTATCCGGCCGCGCGGTAGTTTTGAAGCCAGGGACTGGGCTAATCGGCTCGCCAAACGTTTCTGCTGACGGTGTAATGAACTGCAAAACGCTAATCGTGCCCGGACTTCGGTGCGGCGGGATTGTTGTGCTCGACTCAACAATGGTCGAGGGCAACTTCAGAGTCGAGAAAATAGAGTACG
>JAEHJW020008957.1_pt1 | contig 17427 bp, 25 predicted proteins | sample 9271431 | NCBI WGS metagenome assembly JAEHJW02 | reverse complement strand
TATGCTTGAGGAGATAGAGAAAGTCAAGCGGCATCGTGTAACGATTGCTTGACCAGATAGGCACATCGCAGCACCCACACTGGGGTACTATGGGGTCAACGGGACAGGATGGTGATGCATCCCTCCCGGAGGGGGTGCCCCCGGCCCGCAGGGCCGACCCCTCAAGGAGACCCCCACTAAAGGGGCCGGGGGCTCATTCCCTCCTCACGGTGTGTCTCCCGATTTGCGTATCGGGGGAAGGTTGAAGGGAAAGTTCGGGGCCAGCGAGACTTGGGGGACTAACTGGTACCGCCCGGGCTCAGGCCGAGCGATTGCCCCTTTGTTTGCGAGGCGCATGGCCGCCACTTGGATGCGCTTTCGCTCGCTAAGCGTGTCCCGCGCCCAGCCGTTATCCACCAAGGCGTCCATCAGGTCGCCGAAGCTCCAGACGCGAGCCGGGTCTTCCGCCATCGTGCGGATGATCGCCTCCGAGGGAGGCGCGGGTGCTCCGGCCTCGACAGGCTCGCGCTTCCCAGCAGGCACCAGCTCCTGCTGTTCGGGTAACGGCGGCAGTTCCCGAGCGAGCGCCAGGGCGGTTCTCCGAGCATCGATCTCAGCATCGAGCCTCGTCCGCTCGGCCTCTAGGCGTCGCAGGTCCTCTTCTACCTCTGCGCGGGGGAGCTGCCGGAGCCAGGAAATGAAATCCATGGTCTGGATTGTAGCACGGAACGCGTAGGCGTAGGGCAACGCGTAGGGGAGCTGGTGTTCGTGGGCGCCGGTCAGTCGGCGGCCTTCCCCCACCTGGCCGCCGCCGCCTTCTTGGCGATCTCCGACCGTTGCTCGGGCGTGAGCTTGGCCGCCCTGGCCTTCCCGCCCTTCTGCCCACCCAGGCGGCCCAGCTCCACGGCGGCGGGGTTCTTGCCCTCGTAAGGGTCGCGGTCCTCGTCGGTCGCCTCGTCCAGGATGGCTGTGGCCAGCCGGTTCAGGTCGGCTGGCTTCCTTGAGCGCCTAGGCATGACGCCAGTGTAGCGCGGTGTGGGGGCCGGGCCAAGTGAAACTGACCCACTACCGGGGCGGAGCGAGGCTTGACGTACCGGCTGGCGGCCCATTAGGATGGGGGCTGTAAGTTGGGATGGCTATCCCTATGCCTTACCAAGTGTGGCCTGATCCCTGGCCCCCTACCTGACACCGGAGGGTGAGCTGTGACTCCGGCTTCTCCAGTAGCCGTAGAGCCCGGCCCTGAGGGGCGCTCGCACCGCCCCTCCCCTCCCTTGTCGCGGGCCTGTCCGGTCTGTGGGGCAGAGATCAGGCCATCGGAGCCTGTCTGCCGGGGGTGCTCTGCCCAGATGGACGGGGAGACGGCCAAGGAGCTACGCCGGAGCTGGCACAAGCTGCGGTCGATGCCGGAGGCCGGATGGCGGATGCAGGTGTTCGGGGACTATGCCAGGGAGGAGCTGAGACGGTGCATAGCCGTGAGGGGAGCGCAGAAGTGGTGAGGCTCTGGGCCGAGCGGGCAGTTTGTCGGCTTATCGGCTGTCGTTCGATCTTTGCCCGGTGGTTCGAATGGCCCCACCGCGAGGTCTGCAGCCGGATGGCGAGGCACGCCTACCGACTCCCTGCCGACGAGCTGGCTGACATCGCGGCGGGCCTCCGAGACCTCCGGCTGGGCAGGGCTCACTCTTGGGCAGAGTGGCGCGACCTGGAGTCGGACGGCATCCTCTGTCTCGGCTACCGGAACGGCAGAGACGGAGAGCATGAACACTGGCCCACCCCGCGCGAGGCGCTGCAAGCCGACGACACAACTGTGACTTCAGAGCGGTTGATGCAGCGTCTCTCGCGGGTTGAGGAGTAGTGATGCCCGAACTGCCGACCGAGAACTGGCGCAAGGCTCTCCCAGATGCGGACACCATCGGCCTTGGGGCGGTGGAGAGGTCACTGGCCGAGCACGCCAGGCTGCTGGGCAGTTACTACAAGTCCCTTGCGGAATGTGAGCCGAAGATGCCGGACTCGTTGATCTCGGACCTGGTGATCGAGATGGACGAGAGGCTAGGGGAAGCGGCTGAGGATGACCGAGAGGCCGTCTGAGGCCGAGGAGTTCCCCCGGGCAGAGGTGCTATGGTTGGCCGAGAGGCTGCAGCGCTCCGAGTACGAGCGAGGGCAGCTGAAGGCCGAGAACCGGAGGCTGCTGAGGCGGCTGCGGAAGCTGAGGCACAAGAGGAAGCGCTAGGTGTACGAGGTCTGGGACATGCGCTCAGGCAACCGGCTGGTGGCCTTTGGGACAGAGGCAGAGAGGACCTCGTGGCTGATGAGCCTGGAAGCGGATCAGGGAAGCGGTGCCCTGGCGGGACTGGCTGTGAGTGAGGCCGAGGGTCGGTCTGAGCTGGCTACTGCTTGGCTGTTGAGGCACAAGCGGATCAGGACGGTCGATGACTTGGCGGCATTGGCTCCAGTGAACATTCCTGTCAGGAGGGGGAAGCGGTGAGCGCTCTACAGTCGGTTGTGCTGACCACAAGCAGCGAGGGGCTGCCCGGCATTGAGATTGATGGGCAGGCCGTGGTGAACGTCACGGCCCTGTCGATCGAGGCTGAAGCCAGTGGCTTGGTGGTCTGTAAGTTGGCCTTCCTGCCGAGCAAGGTGTCGGCTCAGATCGCCGGGGCGTGGGTGAAGTGCGCAAACTGCGGGGGCGAGCTGACGCTTGAGGGTGATCTTGCGGAAGCTGAGGCACAAGAGGCCCCGCTAGGCCGGTCTAGCTCAATGGCAGAGCGGGCGGTCCGTACCCGCTAGACGGGGGTTCGATTCCTCTGGCCGGCTCCTCCGATCCCGGAACGCCTTGGAGCGGCAGAGAGGTGAACAGTAGGCCGAAGAGGTCCGCTGAGCCCGGAAGTAGGCTCCACAGTGGAGACAGCATCCGATCAGCAGGACCTCTCCAGGTTTAGGCAGTCCGAGAGGACGCTTCGGCTCGGCTGTCAATCGGGGATGAGGGCGGACTGAAGGAGGTCGGCGGCATCGTCGAAGGACTCCACCATCACGGCCTCCAGCCAAATCTTCCGCAAGGCCCTCATCGCCATCTCGTCGATGACTGGCTGTTGCAGCATCTCGCTGAGTTCGTCCACCACCTGCTTCTGCATCTCCGGCCCTCCTGGGCTGATCTGATGAGGTGACGGTAACACGGGAGATGGCGTTGCGTCAAGCCCTGACTGAAACTCGGACCTATCCGGTGAGGTGACCCATGCGGTGTACTGGCACGAGTGGCAGGACGGGCAAGCCGTGCAAAGCGCAGGCAGTGCGTGGAGCTGCGGTCTGTCGGATGCACGGGGCTGGCGCACCCCAGGTGAAGGCGAAAGCCGCGATCCGGGCCGAGTTGAGCCAGTGGGTGATGGGAGACACCGTAGACGATCCGGGCGAGGTGATGCTGAAGCTGATCACCCAAGCTCGGCGGCGAGCGGACGCCTACGGCATGGAGCTGGCGCGAACCTCGGCTGGGTACGAGACATTGCAGGAGGCCCTAGTCGGGGACTCGCTGATCACCGGCATGGATGGCAGAGTCCACAAGGCTGGCGAGTACATCCGGGGGCTGGTGGTGCTGGAGGCTCAGGAGCGAGACCGGGCGTTCAACTTCGCATCAAAGGCTGTCGCTGCGGGGCTTGAGGAGCGTCGGGTGCAGGTGACTGAGCAGCAGGCTGGGTTGTTCGCCGAGTTCGTTCGAGCATTGATCGAGAGCGCGGAGCTGGGGCTGAGTCCGGCTCAGCAGGAGGTAGCGCTGGTTGTCGCCTCAAGGGAGCTTCGCGCCATCGCCTAGCCCGTTCGCACTGGCGGCTGACATGCTGGACCCGCGTCTCAAGTTGGGGCCGGCCGAGTTCGTGGCGCAGAAGCTGGGCGAGACGCTGTGGAGCAAGCAGCGCGAGGTGGCTCAGAGCGTGGTGGAGCACCGCCGGACGGCGGTCAAGAGCTGCCACGCAGCGGGCAAGAGCTTCACGGCATCGAGGCTGACGGCCTGGTGGCTGTGGTCTCATGTGCCGGGGACGGCATTCGTGGTGACGACGGCGCCGACGTTTGAGCAAGTACGGGCGGTGCTGTGGAGGGAGATCGGCAGGGCTCATCGCAAGGGCAACCTGGTTGGGCGGGTGAACCAGACGGAATGGTTCATCGGTGACGAGATGGTGGCCTTTGGGCGGAAGCCCTCGGACGATGCGCCCACGGCATTCCAGGGCATCCACGCCGAGTACGTGCTGGTGATCCTGGACGAGGCGTGTGGGATTGACCGGGATCTGTGGATGGCGGCTGGAAGCCTGGCGGCCAACGACAAGTCGCGGATTCTGGCGATCGGCAACCCGGATGATCCTGGGTCGCACTTTGCGGAGGTGTGCAAGCCGGGCTCAGGTTGGCATGTCATCCAGATCGGCTACATGGACTCCCCGAACTTCACGGGTGAGCCGGTCCCGATGGCGCTTTCGCCGCTCCTGATCGGCCCCACGTACGTAGAGGAGATGCGCCACGATGTGGGGGAGGGCTCGGCGCCCTGGGTGGCGAAGGTCCTGGGCGAGTTCCCAGAGGATGCGGATGACGGGGTGGTGAGCCTGTCGGCCCTGCGCAAGTGCATGAGGCCGGATCAGGAGCACTCGGCCGAGGACCTGCTGCCCGTAGAGCTGGGCTGGGACGTTGGCGCTGGCGGTGACAAGTCGGTGGTCCGGGAGCGGACTGGCGTGAAGGCCGGCCGCGTCTGGTACCCGAAGGGTTCGGACACGATGGCGCAGTGTGGCGAAGTGCTGAGGATCATCGAGGGGACGGGCGCGACCGCCATCAAGATCGACTCCATCGGAATCGGTCACGGCGCGGCAGACCGGATGGAAGAGCTGAGGCGCGAAGGCGCTCACCGAGCCAGGGTCGTCCGTGTGAATGTGGGAGAGGCTTCGACCAAGCCCCACAGGTTCCCGAAGCTCCGGGATCAGGTCTGGTGGGAAGTCGGACGGATGCTGTGCCAGGACGAAGCCTGGGACCTCTCCGAGATCGACGATGCGACCGTGGCTCAGTTGACGGCCCCGAAGTACCAGCTGGACTCCTCGGGGCGCATCAAGGTGGAGGCGAAGGCCGATACCAGGGCGCGGTTGGGCCGCTCGCCAGACGATGCCGACGCTCTGCTGTTGGCCTTCTACCGCAGCCTCGGTCAGGGTGCGGCCTTTGTGGACTTCTGGCGGGCGACCACTGCCAGCCCGGTGGAGGGACAGCAGGTGGATCATCTCGCCCGGGACAGAGAGGCGCGGCGCCAGATCCGACGCATCGAGGCATCCAAGCCGGTCTTCGCCGACACCGGGCAGCGGATGGCAGGCCCTCGCTGTCTGCAGGCGGCCGGCCACAGGTGGCGCGGGGAGACATGCGTCTTCTGCGGTGGGCGGAAGCCGGAGGCATAGAGTGGCGCTGAACTTCCACGTGTGGCGCTCCCGTCCGCTCAGCTCCGAAGAGGTGGAGCTGGCGGCGCTGGTGGCGCTGCATCCCGACCGCATCCGGGAGGTGCCGGAGAAGATCCGTCCCCGCGTCGGGGTGGCGGCCGACGCCATCAAGCAGGGCGCCTCCTGGACTCGGCCATTCGTCCCCGGGGCTCGCAACGCGGACGTGAAGCCCCTGCAGGTGAGGACGGTGGCCGAGGCCGCGTCCAGGGCGCTGGGGCCATCGTCTCCTGCCACGCCCGCAGACATCGAGCTGGCGCTACGTCGGCAAGGGATCGACTGGGTGGAGCCGTTCGCTCCTGGCAAGCCCCTGGTGCCGTACTACGGCTACGGACGCCGGCCGAGGACGTACGACTACCGCGTTGGCCGGAACATCACGACCGAGACGCGGCCGGACCGCATCCCGTTTGCCACGCTGGAGCAGGTGTTCACGGGCTACGACATCGCTCAGACCTGCGCCCGGCACATCCTGGCCGACCTGCGGTCGATGCCGCTCCAGTTCTCCCCGGTGGAGGGCTACCAGGGCAAGGTGGAGAAGGAGATCGCCCAGGCCCGGAAGTTCCTTGCCAAGCCAGACGGGTATCACCCGTGGGCTGTGTGGCTCTCTCCCTTGGTCATGGATGTCCTGATGTACGACGCCGGGACGCTCTGGCGCGACCGGGACAGGGCCGGCCGGGTGACGGGCATACAGTGGGTGGACGGGACGACGGTCGCCCCGATGCTGGACTACTTCGGCTTCGTGCCCAAGCCTCCGGCCCCGGCCTTCCAGCAGTTCATCCAAGGCATCCCCTGGAACTGGCTGACGACCGATGACATCATCTACCAGCCGCAGTGGATGGTGGCCAACTCGCCCTATGGCGTGGCGCCGATAGAGACGGTCCTGCTGAACGCCAACACCGACGTGCGGCTGCAGATGTTCTTCCTTGAGTTTTTCACAGCTGGCGCGGTGCCGGAGATGTTCGTCGAGGCGCCGGCCGACATGACGGACCCCGATGCGCTGGCGGAGTTCGAGGAGACGTTCAACGCCCGATTGGAGGGCAACCAGGCGGCCCGACACGGGCTGCAGTGGCTGCCAGCCGGGGCGAAGCCGACCCCATACAAGCAGATCGAGCAGATCGACCCCAAGATCGCTGAGTACGTCATGCGGCGGACGATCGCGGCGTTTGGGCTGGTCCCTCAGGACCTGGGGGTGGTCCAGGACGTGAACCGCTCCACTGCGGATACGCAGATGGATACCCAGTTCAGGATCTCTAGCAAGCCGAACACGGCCCACTACGAGTCGATCCTGAACGGGGTCCTGCAGGACGACCTTCAGCTTCCGGTTCAGGTCCGCTTCGACGATGGCCGGGAGAAGGAAGACCGGCTCATGGAGGCACAGGCGCACCAGATCTACGTCTCCATCGGGGCGGAGAGCCCGGACCAGGTGGCGACGGACGTTCTGGGGTTGGAGGTTGACCCCGAGCACCCTGTTCCCCGGTCGATTGCGGTGCAGGGGGTGGGGCTGGTGCCCTTGGCCTATCTGCAGAGCGTGGCGGGGGACATCGACCCGTTGACAGCTGCACCCGTGGCGGGCTCGGTGACGGCGCAGCCCGTGGGCATCGCGCCGGCGATCACCAAGCCGATGCCGGGCAACCAGCCAGGCCCGAATCCCCAGGAGGGGCCAACCGGGCACGGCGGCCCCAATGGTGGCGAGGGAAGGCCCGACGCCCCCACCTCCGCACAGCAACCGGCCTCTGGTGGCATGGTGAGCAACCACCCGGATGAGGGCGCATACGGGCAGCCCGGATATGGCGTGGGCGAGGTTGAGGCCCGAGGCAAGCGGATCAAGAAGGCCGAGGGTGCCGCTGCTGGGATCACGACCTCCACGGGGATCGCCGGGGTTGACCTCGACGAAGAGGACGAAGAGGAAGAGGATCTGAGGCGGTGGCGGGCGAACGCTCGCAAGCAGGTGGCCAGAGGGCGGATGCCACGTGGGTTCTCGGACTCGGCCATATCGCCGGAGATATACGCCAAGGTCTGGGGGCTGCTTGAGGGTGCGCGGACCCGCGAAGAGGTGGACCTGGCCTTCAAGGCTGGAGGGACACAGGGCGGCCCAAAAGCTAGGCCCGGGCCTTGGGGGAGGCTGGAAGCCGAGTTGGTGGCTTTCTACGAACCCTTGGTCCTCATGGGGCTGATCGCGAGCGTTCCTCCGCTGGCTGCCACCAGGGCATGGCTCAAGGAGTGGGCTAAGACCCCGGGGCTGCCGGTGACCTCAGATGCTGCCGTGGACGTGGCCCGGGCCTTCACGGCATCAATGCCCATCGACGAGAAGCCGCTGGGGGACGTGATCTCGCGGATCTACCGCGACTCATGGCTGCCCGGGGCGAAGGATGCGGTAACTCAGCTCGGCAGCAAGGCCCAGCCCAGCTTGCCGATCGTCCAGATGGTGAACGCGCAAGACTGGGCGGACTGGGTGCCGGGCGACCCTCCAGGTGTGAAGGATCTTCGCAGCGTGCAGTTCGACCCGATGGCGGCCGATGCTGGCTCGTGGCTGCGCGAAGTGGACGCTACGACCTGCAGGCAGGTGGCCCAGGTCCTGCACGATGGGGTGGAGAACGGCCAGGGGATCGACGTGATCGCCGGGGGTGTAAACGACATCCTTCACAACCCAGCGAGGGCGAGGCTGATCGCCGTGACGGAGGTGAACCGCGCCATGTCCCGAGCTGCGTTCGCCACCTACAAGGCCCACGGTGAGCCCATGTGGGACCTCATCACGCAGATGGGCGCCTGCCCCGTGTGCTTGGCGGTAAAGGCTGGCAACCCGCACTCGATGATGGACGTGACGGACAGGCCGCCCTTGCACCCTGCGTGCAGGTGCGTACCAGCCCCTGCGGCCCGGTTTAGCGGACCAGTACCGATCCCCGCGCTGCCTCTGTCGGGGAGGGCGTGAGGTGAGGGTAGCTTGGGACATCGACGGTACCCTCGATGAAGACCCGGCGACGATGGCGTCCCTGATGAACGCGCTCCGGGCGGCGGGACACGACAACGTGATCCTGACCGGGGCTTCGGATAAGCAGCCCACCCGGGCCGACTGGGATGCCAAGGCTGCCTACCTCAAGAGCCTGGGCATGGGGTCGGCGTGGCAGCACATGGTGGTCTTCGGCGACCCCCCTCACAAGGCGAAGGCCAAGTGGTGCAAGAAGCACAACGTTGACCTCCTGATCGACAACAGCGCAGAAAATGCCGAGCTGTCGGCCAAGCACTGCACTGTATTGGTGCCGTGGAACTCAATGATCGACGCCAAGCGTGAAGTCGTCCACGACGAGGGGACGTGAGCGCCAAGCGGAGCCTGCTGCGGCATCAACTCCAGCGGGCCGGCTGGAAGGGGCCTAGGACGCGGCGCAAGCGCGGGGTGCCGCTGGACGACGCGGTGCGGTCTGTGGCCGTGGTGCGCGGCATCCTGCGGGCCCGCGACCGGCTGGGCCAATCGACTGAGGAGAAGTGACTGATGGGTGCAACTATCCTGGCCCAGCCATCCGCCGCGGTCACCACGTCGGGCAACAGCGGCCCGCTCCAGACGGGGCCGCTCTACACCCTGGCGGTGGACGTGAACGTGTCCGCAGCCTCGGGGACCAGCCCGACCTTGACGCTGTTCCTCGACCGTCTGGGGGCAGATGGGGTGTGGTACCCGATCTGGAGCCCGACAGCTGTGACGGCAGCCGGGACACTCTCCACGAGTGTCGGTCCGGGCTGCGCGACGGCCGAGGTGCCGACCAACAACATCCGGCTGCGATGGGTGCTCGGGGGAACGTCTCCGAGCTTCACATTCTCAGCGTCAATCACCGGGAGGTAAGGCCATCTGCTGGTCCTGTGGGTGCTTGAGGCCCACCGACGATCATGGCGACCCGCGAGCGCTGACCACTGAGGACCTGAGGGCGGCGGCTGACCACGCGGACACGGACATCCCTGGAGTGGTGGCGAACATCGTCCGAACGCTGTCGCTGCATAGAGGGCGGCAGGCGGGCGCAGCGAAGTCGGAATACGCCGCAGTGCAAGTGCTCAAGGCGATGCCTGAGCGCCGGTACACGCTGGGGCTGGCCTATCCCGCCAACCGGGCAGATGTGGGGAAGGCTGCGGACGGGTTCCGGGACTTCGTGGGGCCAGAGGCGCTTGAGGAAGCGGCTTGGTCGTTCCTTCAGAAGTCTGGGCGCGTCGGCATCCAGCACCAGGATGGCACCGAGGGGGCTGGGACTGTGGTGGAGAGCTACATCTGGCCCGGAGAGGACTGGGCGGTCACCGCCTCGGACGGCTCCCGGCAGCTCATCAAAGCGGGCGATTGGCTGCTCGGGGTCGTGTGGTCCGAGCCAGCGTGGCAGGCAATCAAGGCCGGAGAGCTGAACGGGTTCTCGCCGCAGGGCGGCGCCCGCCGCCGCCAGCCAAGCGCTGAGGCGCTGGCGAACTTGAGGAGTTACTGATGGAGATCACGGAGTTCGAGTGGCTCGACCCTGAGCGCGTGGACGCGGTGGGATCACCGGCCAATGGCACGCCCTGGCTGCTGGTCAAGAGCGCCGAGGAAGAGGAGCCGGTGCTGTCCGAGGACGGTATGGTGAAGTACGTGTCCGCTGCAGCGCGGCGCAAGTTTGCGCGGTCGGGGGTGGCGATGGCCAACGGCGACTTCCCCATCCCGGACGAGGGGCACCTGAAGTCGGCCATCGGCCGGCTTGGCAACTACCACGGGGACAAGGCGAAGGCCAAGCGGCACATCATCAAGCGGGCCAGGGCGCTGGGGCTCACCCATCTGCTCCCCGCGGACTGGGGAGTGAGCAAGGACATGGACAGTCAGGCAGAGGACGAGGACGTGACATTCCCGTCCCCGGAGTCCACGCAGGGGCAGACGCACGAGATGCACCCCGACGCCGGCCCCAAGAGTGGGGATGTCACGCAGGATGGGGGCGACCCGCCCGCCAGCCGCTACAGCCGATCTCCGCTGGACCTCCAGCACGGTGACGGGCTGGGGGACACGGCACCCAACAAGAGCATTCCCAAGGCTCAGGCGCTGGGGCAGACCCAGGCGCTCAGCCGCAAGGGGATGACTGAGGGCGAGAACCAGGACTTTGCGGCCGGCGGCCACCCTGAGGCTGACATGACGGGCGACAAGGCGCCGAACGGCGACGCCGAGGCCAGCGCGGCCGAGGAGGAGGCGGGCAGCCAGACCCGCGCCAACGAGCGGGGCGCCGGTAAGCCGAACGCCGACCAGATGCGGCGCCAGGCGGCCCAGAGCCAGAAGGCCAAGGGCGGGAAGCCGAAGCACCGGGTGGAGGGGGACAACCCCGAAGACACCCAGCCGCACAGCGCGCAGTGGGAGGGCAAGGACGCGGCGCTTGCCGAGGGGGCGCACCAGCTGCTGGCACAGGCGATGGAGCTGGTGCAGCAGTTCGAGAGCCGCGAGAAGGCCGAGATCCGCAGCAAGAAGGCGATGGAGGCCCGCTACCCCAACATCCGCCGTGCGGCCAAGCTACTGACCGGGCTGGCCAACGGCAAGACAGAAACCGGCCCGGCCACCAAGGAGATCGAGGACATGACCCAGGAAGAGCTTATCCAGCTGCTCGACGCGCGAGACGCGGCGAAGGCCAAGGCTCAGCGCAAGGCGGAGATGAAGAAGGCACGGAAGGCACAGCGAGCCATCGAGGGTGACTCGGAGGACGCACAGGCGCGGAAGGCCGCAAAGGCTGCCAAGAAGGCGGCGAAGGCGGCGGGCGCGGCGTTCGACACCGAGCGGCTGGCCAAGGGCTTGACTGAGGCGCTGGCCCAGGCGGTCCGTCCGCTTGAGGACCGGCTGGCGAACGTCGAGAACCAGCCCGCTCGGGCAGTCCCGATGGCAAGCGCGGCGGGCCTCGGGAGCGCAGACGGGCCGCGCGGCTCGTATGACGCGTCAGCCTTCAAGGCGCTGGAGGACCGGGTGGCTGCGGCGCAGACCCCGGCCGAGCGCCAGCGTGCGGGAGCGGAGCTGCTGAAGGCGAAGATGATCGCCACCGAGCGGCTGCGCGAGGCTCAGGGCAAGACCGGCCAGCCGGTGCCGCTGCTGAGCCGCTGACCCTCCCGGGTCGGCATCGGAGGCGTCGCATGAGGCGGCGCGCAGACAGGAGAAAGCCTAAATGTCATGGGGAAGTGACGCCCTGGGAGTGACCCAGGACACCTTCGACATGATCAAGGCTGCCACCGGTGGCATTGTCACCGGGACCGGAATCGCGGGCATCGACCTCCAGGACCTCATCTCCTGGGTGCCGGTGGACACCCCGTTCTTCAACACCACCCCGAGGGTGGGAGCGAAGCAGGGTGCGCTCTTCGCCGTGTGGCAGGCACTGCTGAACATCAACCAGCAGCAGCCTGACGGCGGTGTCCCCGAGGACCAGTCGGCTCCCTTGATCGACATCCAGAACCAGTACATGTATGCCCCCTTCGCCGTGGTTGGTGCGGGTGGTACGGTGTCCTGGGACGCTCTCGCCAGGGGCGAGAACTACGCCGACGTGCTGGCGGTGGACACTTTGCAGTCCATCAACCAGCTTCTGATCTCGCTTGACATCCACCAGCTCAACGCCACCAGCTTCCCGCTCCCGGCCATCGGGGCGGTGACCCTGGGGGCCGCCTCCACCGGGGGGTCGATCGCCACCGGGACCGTGTACGTCAAGTGCGCGGCGCGGTCGGGGATGAACTACTACCGGGGTGGCAGTGGTGTGGCTTCGGCCGAGGCCAGCGTGGCCGTGACCGGTCCCACCGCGTCGGTGTCGGCATCGGTGCCGTTCGTCAAGATGGCGAACGCATACGACTGGTACGTTGGCTCCGCGACTGGCGCGGAGTTCTACTACACGACCACGATCGTGAACTCGGTCACGATCACCTCAGTGCCGACGGTGGCGGCCAACGTGCCGTCCCTGTCGGGCATCTACAACGCCGGCAAGCAGGGGCCGACTGCGGTCCCGACGACCGACACCTCCTACCAGAGCTACTGGCAGAACGGCCTCCAGGCGTCCATCCTGGGGGACTTCGCCAGCACCCTGGACCAGCTCGGCACCTCTGGCGCGATCGCCAACCTGGTGACCCCGGGCACCGGCGTCTCTCAGGGGGCGTACTACAGCAACCTGAACGGCGCGACGCTGACCGTCTCCGGCGCGGCTCTGCTGGAGATCGACGAGATGAACAGGGCCATCTACGATGCCTACCAGCTGACCCCTACCCGGATGCTGATGGGCTCGCAGTCGATCAACGACATCGCCAACGCTGTGTTGGACAACCCCCAGGCGGTGACCTGGCTGGTGCCCACCGATGCTGACGGACGTGCCCGAGTGGTCGCGGGTGGCGCGGTTGCGCTCTACCTGAACAAGACCGTCAACGGCAAGCCGATCACCATCGAACTCCAGCCCCACCTTCCTCCGGGGGTGATCGTCTCGGTGGTGGACGAGGTTCCCTTCCCGGGTGCCAACATCACCACCGCCCTTGAGGTGGAGACCCTGTACGACTTCTTCCGCTTCGACTACGGTGCGAACCGGCAGCCGGGCGTGAGCAACGGCGGTCCTCGGTACGACTTCGAAGTTCGGACCCAGCAGGCGTTCAAGAACAAGGCGAGCGCCATGATGGGAGTTCTGGCGGGCATCGGGGCCGGCGTCGGCTGACCGATTGCCTGAGCGGGGAGCCGGGGCAACCCGGCTCCCCTTGCTAGGGAGGAGAGACCCAATGTTTCTGAAGCAGTTCCGCTCGGTCCTGGTGCGCGTATCGGACCCGCTCCATCCGGGCAAGAAGGCATTCGAGGAGAGGCAGATGCCATGCGGCACCACCTCCGTCACTTGGCAGGGGAAGGAGTTCCTGGCTGAGGACGACGGCTGGATCGACCTGCCCGATGAGTGTGGTGAGCACCTTCGCTCTGTCCGCTACCCGAAGGGCGAGCGGTGGCTGAGTCCGTCCGAGGTCGGCGAGCTGGTGGCGGTTGGCGCCGCGACTGAGGATGTCGAGCGCCAGCCGAAGCCCAAGGCGAGGGCCAAGGCGACCGCATGACCATCACGCCGGCGCTGCCCACCCCCTTCACGACGCCCGTCGCCAACCCTAGCGTCGGTGCGTCCGGGGGTGGGCCGCCGTACATCTCGCCAGGCGAGTTCCTGGCGGCACCAACCGCACTGGACACCACCCAGCTCATCCCCGGGGAGGGGCAACAGGCCCAGCTCCAGGCATTGGCGGACACCGTGGCCAGGGCGTCGGCCATCGCCGACCGCATCTGCATGGGCCAGGACGTGGCGGCCAAGGGTGCCAGCCTCGCGGCGTCTGTCTCGGTGGAGTCGGCCATCGTGCCCGTGGTGAACGGGGCGCTCCGGCTGGTGTGTGACTACAAGCCCATCGTGCAGGTGAACGGCATCAACGTCGGCTACTCAATGGCTGACCTGCAGCCGGTGGGCAGTGCGGTGCAACAGGCGATCCAGATCGGCCGCAGGACGATCATCGTGCCGCTCATTCCGTACGTCGGCCGGGACACGTCTGCGCTCAACCCGCCGATGTCTGCCAGGACGGCGGGCAAGTTCGCCGTCCTATGGTCATACGTGAACGGCTGGCCCCACATGCAGCTCGCCGAGCCCATCACCGCTGGGGCGACGACCTGCGTGGTGGGCGCGACCGATGGTGGGACTGGGGTTCTTGGTGTGGTGCCGGGAGCTACCCAACTGACCATCCGGGACGGCGCCTCGACTGAGACATTCGCCGTGAGCGCTGTGACTGGGACGACCCTGACCTCGGCCACGCCCTTCCAGTTCGGCCATTCTCTACCCCAGGCACCGGACTTCCTGCCGGTGACGGCGCTGCCAGCGGACATCCAGAACGCTGCGCTGTACCTGACGATGTTCCTCATCAAGACGCGAGGGGACAGCTCGCTGGTCCTCGACCCCCTGGTCGAGCCGAAGCAGATCCAGCGGCTGCAGGGCGACCAGTATGCCGACTACACCGTGGCCCTGAGCAACCTGGAACCCTACCGGGTGCGGATCAAGGGGCACAACTGAGTGCCACGGGCAGAGATCCGGCAGGCGATCACGGACTACCTGCTCTCGGCCCGCAACACATCGCCGGGGCTGCAGATCCTGGGCGAGGTGTTCGCGCATCCGCCGAAGTGGACCAACGAGACTGAGTTCTTCCAGAACTCATGGGCCGGGCAGGGGACAGGCGCGTGCATCTTCGTCTACCTGGAGGAACAGTCTGAGGAGCGCATCCGGCTCATCGGAGGCCAGCTTGGAGGCAAGCAGCGGACGTACAAGGTCCGGCTGATCTGCTTCCTGCGGGACGCCTCCGGGAAGGCCGAGGAGGCAGACGCGGCCAACGACGCCTTCCTTGACGCATTGGTGCTGGCGATCCAGCAGAACCGTGCGCCGGGCGGTGGCGTCGTCTGGCAGTGGGGTGAGGGCGACACGGTGGGGGGTGTGGACATCAACGCCACGGCGTCGATGCCCCGCCCGCTGAACATGCGGATGCTGCAGGTCTACTCAGTGGTAGAGGTGCTGGCGATCGAGATGAACACCTGATGGCGCAGAAGAAGAAGCAGGGCGCGGTGGGCTCCGCTCAGACCACCCAGCCTAGCGGAAGGCAGCAGAAGGCACCGTCATCTGGTGCCTCGACCAATGTCCTGGGGGCGAAGCTGCTCCGCAATTCCGTCAGGCGAGTAGGGATGCGGGTCGGAAGGCGCGAGCTGATCGACCGCCGGCTGGAGGGGCTGCGCAAATGAGGTACCGCTACGAGGGGCCGATCCCCGTCAAGTGCGCCGGGCGCCTATGGCTGCCGGGCGAGGAGGCCCACACCACGCATGAGATCAACCACCCTCACTTCACCAAGGTGACCCCGGTGAAGGCCAAGCCGAAGCAGGAGGCTCCTCCCGATGCCGATAACTAACGCCCTACCAGGCCCACTTCAATGGCTGGGCATCGCCAAGGAGACTACTCCCGGAACTGGCGTGGCCCCAGCCTACTTCATGAGCCCCAAGACCATCACCCCGAAGGACGATCCGAAGAAGGTCGAGATCGACGCCTTGAGGGGGTCGATGACCACCGTCTACAACGTGGTCCCGACGATCATCCAGGGCTCAGTGGAGGTCGATGGGTACTTCTACCCCGACACCGACGGGTTCCCGCTCCTGGGCATCCTGTCGGACCTCACCGAGAGCGGCACTGCGGCGCCGTACACGCATACCGCGAGCCTGCTGAACTCCGCGCCCGGTCAGCCGCACACGTACACGCTAGTCCACTCCTGGGGGGCCACGGAGGCCCGGCAGCGGACGTTCGGCGTCTGGGACAGCGTGAACCTCACATTCACCGCCTCGGGCGTGTTGAGCGTCACCGCGTCCGCGACCACCTTCGGCTCGACCCAGATCGCCCCTGTCACACCAAGCGTGACCACGGCGACCCCGGTGCCGTCCTGGACGGGCACCTTGACACTGGGTGGTGCGGCTAACTACCAGCTGTTCGACGGGAACGTGCAGATCAAGCGGACCGTGACGCCCATCGAAGTGCTGAACGGCACGCAGATCCCCGGGTCGATCTTCGGTGGGACCGTGACCGTGAGCGGCAAGATCAGCGTGGTGGCAGATGCCGCCGACACCCTGCAGGTCCAGTACCTGAACGACACACAGCAGGCCATGCTCCTCACCTTCACCCAGGGGACGGGCGCGACCGAGGAGAGCCTGACCCTCCAGATGAGCCAGGTGGACTGGAAGATGTACCAGCTGGGCGTCGAGAAGGACTACATGAAGGGCGACATCGACTTCGTGGCCATCGCCAACACCACGGACGCGGGGGCGTCCGGGGGAGAGTCGCCCATCAAAGTGACGCTGCTGAACGCGATCCCCACCGGGATCTACTGACAGTCGGAAGGGAGGAGAGAATGGAGCGGAGGATCGACCTGCCATCCGGGGGATGGTGTGAGCTGAGAGATCCCAAGAGCATCACCAACCGGGAGCGCAAGCCCTTGGTGGAGCACGCGGAAGCGGAGAGTGGTGAGGACGCCTCGCTGGTCGCCAAGCTGGGCTTCGCCGACAGGCTGGTGTCGCTGATGGTGGCGAGCTGGGGATATGACTTCCCCATCCCGAAAGAGCGGCCGGAGTCCTTGGACGACATGCCGGCCATCGACCTCGACACCTTGAGGCTGGCTGTCCAGAAGCCAGAGAACATGCCCTTCCTGAACATGGGTGACTGGCGGGACCCAAAAGCCTCACCCGGCGACTCGAAAGCCTCAAGCACGGAGTTCAGTACGACAACCTCAGACGCCGCGACGATCTCCCTGACCTCAGAGAGTATCGCCTAGTAAAGCTCGGCCTTTCGCTGGCCGACATCGCAGACGGTTCGGCGGTGCTCTGTGACTATCTCCTGGCGATAGACGACGCGGTCACCGAGGGAGAGCGGCTGGCCCAGAAGGCGGCGGAGGTCCGGCATTGAGGGTCAGCTTCCGCACCGTCTCCAAGGCCGAGAGCACCGACTATGACCGCTGGCGGCGGGCGATCGAGTCCGCTGGCGAACGCGCCACTTCGGTGGTCCTGGGGCAGATGGAGCGGGCGGCCAAGGAGGTCGCCGCCGGGCAGTTCCACGGCACTGGAAGACTTGCGGGCTCGATCAAGGTCCGCAAGACCGGCAAGCTCTCTGGGATGGTCGGCCCCACTGTTGTGTACGGCCGCATCCAGGAGCTGGGCGGCTCGGTCTATCCGAAGGGGCATCCCTACCTGGCCTTCTACTGGCCCGAGGCTCCTGCGGGGATCAGGCGGCTGCCGGATGGGAGAGTCCTGGTGCGGCACGTGACCCTTCCCCCCAGGCCGTACCTCAAGCCCGGGGTGAACATCGTGAAGCCGATCATCGGGCAACTGGTGGGGGCTGAGGTGGAGAAGGCGACGGCTCTCTAAGGAGGCGGGACACATGGCCGGAGCGTATCTCCCCCCCGTCTACCAGGAGCTGATGCTCAACATCGACGACTTCCTGGCCAAGATCGAGGAGGCCAAGGCGGCGCAGGACGA
>JAEHJW020000715.1_pt1 | contig 17445 bp, 24 predicted proteins | sample 9271431 | NCBI WGS metagenome assembly JAEHJW02 | reverse complement strand
AATATTAATACTGCAGGTGCAGATATAACTATAAAGAACAGTTTAAAAATTGGTGATAAGGTGATGTTAGTTTCCTTTGAAGGTGGACAAAGATTTTATATTTTAGATAGGATTTGAGGTGATTAAATGGCATTGGTACCGGATGTAATAATACCTAACTTTGATAATGTACAAAAACAACCTACAAAAACTTATGCCTTAAACTTTGAAACAGGCGAAATAAAAGGTAAGATTGATGAAATTGAGGCAGTTAAGCAATTTTGTATAAAAACAATAAATACTGCAAGGTTTAGACATGTAGTATATAGCTTTAATTATGGCTGTGAAATTGATGACTTAATTGGTATGGACTTAACAGAAGATTTTTTAATATCAGAGATTTCACGAATGATTAAAGAATCATTAGAGAATGACGACAGAATTGAAAGCGTTGAGGATTTTAATATTAGCAATGAACATGACAATATTTATATAAGCTTTAAAGTAAACACAATTTATGGAAGTTTTACACAAAGTGAGGTGATAAAAAATGTATGAAGCACAGACCTATGAAAGTATTATGCAAAGAATGCTTGATAGAGTTCCAGATGATATTGATAAAAGAGAAGGCAGTATTATTTGGGATGCACTGTCTCCAGAAGCTATAGAATTTGAAAGATTATATGTTGAACTAGATAATATTTTAAATATTGTTTTTGCAAGGACATCTTATGGAGAATACCTTGATTTAATTACTGAAAGTCATGGTATTGAGAGAAAACCCGCAGTAAAAGCCGTAGGGTATATTGGAGTTGAAGGAGTAGCCGGGAGCATTGTTCCTGCTCCCGTAGAAATTAAGATTACTATAAATGATACTGTAATGAAATACACAGTTATAGATGAGGATGAAAGAGCTATTGATATTCAAATTCCAATAGAAGGTAATGGACGTTATAAAGTTATTTGTTCAGAGCCAGGTATAAAAGGGAATATAGCTGCTAATAGTATAGAATTTTATGAAAATATCACAGGTATAAATAGAATTTATAATACTGAAGCTTTCTATGGTGGGTCAGAAGATGAAGAAGATAGTCAATTGCTACAGAGGCTTTCAGAGAAAGTTAAAAATCCACCATCTAGCGGTAATATAAATGACTATATGAGATGGACAAAAGAAATATCTGGTGCTGAATCTGTTAAACCTATTCCTTTATGGGCTGGGCCAGGGACTGTTAAGCTAATTGTTTACGGTGCAAATGGAATGCCTGTAACCCAAGATGTAGTCAATAACGTAAAGGAACATATAGATCCCAATAATGGCACTGGAGATGGTAGAGCACCTTTAGGAGCTACCGTAAGTGTTGTAACTGTTAAACTCAAAAATGTAATTGTAGAAATTACAGGATTAAAAGTAAAAAGTGATTATACGATTGAAAGTGTTAAGAATACTATTAAAGATAATTTATCAAAGTTTCTTGAAAATATTTTGCCAGGTAATACGGTTATTTTTAAATCAATAGAAGCTGTAATTATGAATACTGCTGGAGTTTTAGATTTTAACTCTTTGAAAATTAATGGTCAAAGCAATAATCTCGTTACAGAGGATGAGGAAAAGGTGATTTTGTTAGAGGTGATATATTTTGAGTAAAGCAGAAGAATTAAAAAGTTATTTACCAACTTATTATCAAGATAGTATTCAGATGAATGCTAAATGTGATACTACTGGGGCTGAACTTGATGATGTCTACAGTAATATTGATGATGTAACGAATCAATGTTTTCCACAAAGAGCAACATGGGGATTGAGCTTGTGGGAGGCATTTTTAGGTTTACCCATAAATGATGCGGATAATATAAAAAATAGAAGAGCTAAAGTAATGGCAAAATTATCAAGGACTTCTCCAATGACTCCTGCTGAAATGAAAAAAGTGTTAAAGAATTTTGCGGAAGATGCAGCAGTAAACCTGGCTATTGAGCCATATACATTTATGGCCACGCTTATTAGTAGTGACAGTTTTAATTTAAATGTTGCTACCGTAATAAATGAAATTGAAAATATAAAACCTTGTCATTTAGATTTTGATTTATCATTCCAATATAATTATTTTGCTGCAATAAAAGCAGAATCAAGTAATATAATTTATGATTTACCTATTATAGGTGGCTATTGTGGAATGATTCCAACACCTGTTTTAGGAGCATGGACAGTACCAACAATAGGACTTGGAGCAACAGACACGATAACTAAAATCTTAAAAGACTATAAATTTTGTGGCACAAATAATTGTGCAGGAGGTATATTCATTTGATAACTACAGCAGGACTTAATAAAATAACTGAAATCTTTAAGGGACTAATAGTTTCGGCAACTTGTACTATTGGGTCAATTGCTAAAGATATAGTAATAGACTCGATAACCCAAACTGGAAATTCTATATTAGTTAAACTCTATCTTGATGATAACATAAGTGGAACAACTACAAAGTTTCAATTAAAGGCAACAGATGGAACAGTGCTTATAGATAGACCAGACAATATAGTAAAGCCTAACACGAAAGGGCTTTATGTAATGTTCAATGTAAATATTCAGGAGGTGGTAATCAATGGGTAATTATACACGTAAAAAGTGGGTAGATCATGTAGTAGACCAAAACGGCGCTATAGTTCAGCAGGGTACACCAATGAGTGCTGGAAACTTTAATAACTTAGAAGTAGGAGTAAATAATGCAAACCTTGATGTAGACAACGCCAACAATGCAATAAGGGACGCTATACCATCGGGACTTGTAAAGTTAAGCACTATAGACCCGACATTTAGCAAAACTAACCCAAACAAAATTAAATTAACGGGTGGAGCTACAGCCTATGTTAATGGCTGGAAAGTAGATATAGCTGACGGCACTATAATAGATATAGGTGTGCCACCAACTACAGGAGAAAGAGAAGATTTGGTATTCCTGGAAGTATGGAAAGCCCAGGCCACAGACACGCAAGGCGAAAAGATCAATAGCAGGATAAGAGTAGTACAGGGCGTGGACTTCGTGAAATACCCCGAAGGATTCCATGTTAAAACAGCTAGTACAGGGGTAACAGACTGGTGTAACTTAGTTACAGCGCAGGGCGGTAACACGGTACCCGTAGCGTGGCAGGATATGTATAAGTATAGAATACGCTTTGCGCAAAATATAGCGCGCCCTTTTGTGTATGCATCAGACGCTCATTTAGGCGACGAGGGTGTATATGTAGCAGGCCAGGGCGAACAAGTAGATAAAGATCTAACAAAAACAGCAGACGGATACTGTTATGCTATACCATTATTTAGGGTGAGACGTAGGAATAGTGGCGGATATAGTGTGGTTAATCCGAATGGCGCAGCACTCACTTTCGTAGGTGTTTTAGGTATTACTAGTGGAAGCGCTACAGCTGCTATAGCTTCGGGTAATTTAAGTGCTTTGACAGTAGGTACAGCAATGAAGGATATAAACGGCAACTTTATGAAAGTGGCAAGCATAGCGGGTAACATGGTCACATTTGATAAACCCATGACTTACACTTCGGGTGGTGTGACTTTTTATAGCATATCAAGTAGGCCCGACGGGCTATTTACAGACGTTGTAGACGACCGCGACATACTGGATCTTAGACACCAGGTAAGCCTTACAGGTTTTAACTACCAGGCTTTACTAGAAGAAAATTTTGATAAGCTGCTACGTGGGGAACTGCAGACCAAAGAGCGTAAGAAAATGCTTAAAGTTTATCACGGAATACCTAAGACACCTGTAGACGGCAATACTGTATTTTATGCTAGTATGGACGGTACTACTGTGGCCGAAGTAGGCGGGGTTCCGTTTGCTACCAACGGTACGCTAGACTATGTACCGCTGGCAACTGGCCTGGGGCTTAAGCTAGACGACGGTGAATACGTAAAATACAATATAGCGTTAACTACAGAAGTAACAGTAGACCTGTTTGTAGAAACAGTAAAATTTTTCAAGTCCACAACTAATGAAAATGCGCTGTTTCTGTTACGAAATGCAGATAATAGTAATGTGTTTGGTATAGCGCGAAATACAAATGCAGCTAACCAGGTGAGAGTTTCCTACGGCTCAAGTGCAACTGTTATTACTGTAGCTATACCTAGTACACCAATAACTCATATACGTTATACAGTTAAAGCAACTGTTATAACTGTGTATATTAACGGTAACGTAGTAGGAACAGCCACACTTAACAGGGAGTTAGCCACAGCCACACATATTTTAGTAAGTAATTCAGCTACGTGGGGGTATATAGGCGCGCTTTCTGACCTTATGGTAAGTAACATAGACAGGGGCGCAGTATTCGCAACCCTACCAGCTGACTTTATAGCTGGCTATGCTAGAATAGATAAAGCTTTTAACGGACAACGTAAAACCCATAGCGACGCCTTAACTTCTCAATACACTATAGGAATAGCTAAAGGCGCTGGAAGTGGGCATAGTAAAGGCTTAACTGTAACGCAGGCAACCCCTGGAACATGGGCCAGTGGCGACACTATAAAAGTTAAGGGCTTAGCTTCCAGCATTATAAGCGGCGTTATAGATAGTGACACGGCTTTAGCTACAGTAACAGTAAACAGCCCCTCTACAGAGAATACGGCAGTATTTAGCGTAGATGATGTAAGTAAATTTGCTGTAAATGATATTGTAATGTACCAGCCTTTAGGCCTGGCGCTAGAGGGTCCTTACACAATTAATGCTGTGGACGTGGTGGCGAAAACTGTTACCCTAAACACCATAATTAACTACACACGTAAATTAACAGGGTCCTTATTTATAGAAACTACAGCCAGCACTTCCGTACCCGTAGTTAAATTTATGAACGCTGGAACTATGACAACCGTAACTGGAACCTGGACAAACTTAAGCGCAAATGAAACTACATTTACGCTAGGTACTAATGCCAGCTTAGTAAATGCTGACATACAAATAGAGTACAGCTTAAATATGGCACCAGGCCAGGGAGGAATACCCGAAGTATATACCGCTACACTAGCAGGAGAATATAAAGGTAAAAAGCTTGTACTTGGAACCGTAGCAGTAAGGGACGATCTTAAAAACAAGGTAGTAGGCGACGGTAACCCTATTACAGTTAAGTATATAAAAGCGGCTAGTTTACAGCTTCCAGCAGCGTTTACTACGGAAGTAGCTAACGCTGACTATACTAATATGGGGGTAACTGGCGACGCACTTGCTTACACGTTAAGTACAAGCGTTAACGGAGAAATTCCACAAGTCCTAGTATCAGTAGACGTAGTAAAAGAAATCGAAACGAAATACGGGCCTATACCTTCTGTAGATAAAGTAGGCTGGGTAAAGACTAACGTAGGAATAGCTGGGAATACTGCTATACAGTCTTCCGCTAATATAGTGGGTACGGGGCCTAACGGTAATAAGGTTATATTAGGTTACTGGGACGCTTCCGCAAATAACTGGGGCACGTATACTGCGGTTAATAGCACCGCCAGCCTAGCCCAAAAGATATTAAGCTTAGCGCAAGGTAATAACGGAATAGACGCTAATGGGTACCTGACGCTATTAATATATGGTGATGCTTCTAACGGATCTGTAGTTTCTAGTATTACAATAGATAGTATTAATATAGACTTTTACGCAAAAACAGTTACGGGCTACGATATACTGGTACCCGAAAACCCTAGGCGTGACGACGGATTAGCGGGAATGCTTCTAGTAAGAAAAGAAACAAAGGAAATACAAACTTACTTTGACGCAGCTAATACTGATGGGCTGGTTACTTATGGCGACTATTTACCTTACCAGGGTCAAGGGGTACTGGACGTGGTACTAAAGGTAATAAATGCAAGCAAAGAACTGTACGTAAGCACGATAGGCACAGGGGCGCTAACAAGTGACACAACAAGCGGCAGTATTTTAAATTGGACTGGATATGCGTCGTTACTAAGTAGACTACCTATAGGATCAGATTTACTAGAATACGATTATGTAAGTAGTGATTTGTTTAGCTATGCAGCTACAAGTACCACAAATACTAACTTACGTATTCTTAAACAACTATTAAAGCTACCTATAATAGGCGGAAGTCATACACGACAATCCTGGTATAACGTAAATATGACTATAGCTTATAGTGTAAGTGCATCAGCTGGGTCACTAAAAAGGGGCGTAGGTCAGGGCTTTAGTTTTGACGGTGACTTTGGGATGAGTATAGCGGCAGCAGTACCTACACCTGTGGATTTAAAAAATAAGAAGTATTATACAATATACCCGTTATTAGTTTTATATAAGAATGAAATTTATTTAACAGTAATTACATTCGGAAAACTAGGTGGTGACTATGCGGAAGCTTTTCATATATACACAACCGACGGCGAAAATAAAAGAGCCAGGTCAATAGATATGTATAAAATTTCTAATAGGTACTTAATAAAATAAGGAGGTAATATAAACTATGGAAATACTAATAGACAGGCTTACTAATAACGTAGCAGGGCTTAACTGCCCAGCTACACCTCTTAACATAACAGTTAAGGTAGACGACGGCTTCACACTTAGCAAAACTATAGAAGAAGTAGTAGGAGAAAAACCACTAACAGACGCAGACGGAAATCAGCTTTATAGATTGCCCAGCAGTAAAGAACTTACAACAGAAGAAACACCATTTCACATGGTAGAATCTATTAAGGAATTAAGGACAATAACACTGGAAACTAAACCCGAAGTTTTTACTCTGGAAGAAGTAATAGAAGCTAAGTATAAAGATATGCTTAACAATTCCAGTTGTGATTTTGTAATGGCAGATATGTTCATCGATGAAAGTGACCTAGACTTAAATGACGTAAATAATAGCGCTAATACTGGCGTAGGAATTTTGCAATTACTGCCCAAAGGACAGGCAAAAACTAAAAGCACAGACTTGGAAACTGCAACAACTAATTTTACTCTATTAGAGTTTGATGCAGATCCAGGAGTAGAAATCTACGTAGCAGGGAAATTATTCACAGATAGAAGGGTGGATCTTACGACACAAGTAAACAGCTGCACTATTAAATTTGTTAATACTACAGATAAGCCAAAGATGATTAGAGCATATGCCATAGGGTATTAGAGGAGGTGAAAATATATGATTAAGGCAACTAGGACAGAAGAAAAGAAAGAAAAGGTATTAACATCTGAAGAAGAACTGAAACTTGTTAAACAAGAATTAGCAGATGTTAAAATAGTTATAGATGATATTATTCTTAATGGGGGTGGCATTTAATATGGCAATATACATGGCTAAGCGAATAATTGATGAAGTCTACACTTATGAATATGTTGTAAGTAAAAGGCCTGATTTAAAAGCTGGAATAGATGAGTATTTAACAAGCCAAGGGTACAGTAATTTAATAAAATAATACTTAGCACCTAAGAGGGTGTTTTTTATACCCTCTTTTACACGAGGAGGCATCAGATGGAAAGTGAAGTTTTAAAATTAGCTTCGAGTCAAGGAATTTGGGCAGCATTAAGTGTTGCTCTTATTTTTTACATTCTAAAGGCACAAGAAAAAAGAGATGGAAAGCAGGAAGAAAGAGAAAAGAACTATCAGGAGATTATTACCAAGCTAACAGATAAATTCAACATTGTGGAAAATGTTAAAAATGATGTTGAAGAAATAAAAGAGTTTATCTTTAAAAAATAAAGGAGGAATTATTAATGAATATTATTAAAACAAACTTAAAATTTACAGTAGCATTAACACCATTAAATCTAAATCTACTAGACACTATTGTATTACATCATGTTGAAGCCAGCCATTGTAGCATTGAGGATATTCATAGATGGCATTTAGAAAAAGGTTGGGCTGGTTGCGGATATAATTATGTTATAGATAAACAAGGCAGAATTTTTGAAGGCAGAGGAATGAATATAGGTGCTCAATGTCTCAATCATAACTGGCACTCAATAGGTATATCTGTAGAAGGTTGCTATAACCAAGAATCAATGCCCGAAGTGCAAAAACAATCTGTAATTGAATTGTGCAAAGATTTAAAACAGAAATATCCGCAAATAAAGCATGTTGTAGGTCATAAAGAATTAAACTCAACAGATTGCCCTGGTGAGAAATATCCATTGCAAGATATAAAAAATAAGATAACAAACTCTTCAACAGTGGTTAAAGCACCGGCACAAACATTAAAAAGGCTATTAAAATTACAAAAGCCTATGTTGTATGGAGAAGATATAAGAGCTATGCAAACAATCTTAAAAAGATTAGGCCTTTTAAGCAAAGTTGATGGTTGGTATGGGAATAACACCAAAAATGCTGTTATATGTTATCAGCAACAAAATAAGCTGGTTGTAGATGGTATTGTTGGTAAAAACACTTGGGAAAATTTAATGAATAAATAGGAGGCGATATTAATGTTAAAAATTATTTGGGAATACAGATTTGTTATTTTGGTAGTATTGGCAGTTATGTTTTATGCTGCATTGGAGTGGCAGAAATTTAAATCAACATGCTATAGCATAATGCTCCAAGCAAAGTCCATGGCAAAAGATGCTATACTTAAGAGTGGATGTCAGCAGGAAGAGTGGGTAATCAAAAAAGCTTATCAATTTTTACCAAAGAAAATCACTATATTTTTGAATGAAGAACGCATGAGAAAATTGGTACATTATTTATATATTAAATGTAAGGATTTTGTGGATGATGGAGAAATGAATAATAGTATAGAGTAATATTTAAAAAGCCTGAGGTTAGTTTAAATACTAATTCTCAGGCTTTTTTATTTTTTGTTTTTAATTTATTGGAAATAATGTGTAATTAATGATAGAATTGTATTAATAATTATAGTTGGAGGTAGATTATGGCTGACAGTTCACAAGTGAAAATATGCCTTAATTGTGGAGATACTCTTTTAGCACAAGCGAAAAGGTGTCCTACATGTGGTAAAAAGGGAAAGGATATGCTGTTGATTGATAGGGATAACAAGGAAAAGATTTCGGAAATCAAGAATAATGTGCCTAATCCTAAAGGAGGGAAACCGGCAAAATGGCAAACGAATCTAGAAATTAAGTCAGCAATATGGAATAATAGTACTGAGAAGAAAAAAGAAATAATTGCTGAAAGAAAGAAAAATGCAGATGAAAATGGGCTAGCTTGTTGCCCTAAGTGTGGCTCAACAAGTTTATCTGGTAATAAAAAAGGTTTTGGTATTGGAAAGGCTGTTGCTGGAACATTTACTCCTTTGGGATTGTTTGGGTTAATGGTCGGGAATATTGGAGCAAAAAAAGTAAGAGTAACATGCTTAAAATGTGGACATCAATTTTGGCCTTAAAAGCTCCGGTCTTATTTTTCTTCATTACAATAAAGGAATTATTTAACAAACAGGAAATACTTACATAAAATACTAAAGAGGTGGTATATTTGGGGGTCAAAAATAGACTCAAAAAAATTAGAATGAGAGAATATATGTTGGAACCTGAAGAGTTTGCTAAATTAATTGATGTTAACATTAAATCATATTACAGTTATGAAAGAGATTTTAGCAGACCTACTTTAGAAAAAGCTCTAGAAATAGCCTCAAAACTTAATAAAACAATTCATGAAATATGGTACTTAGAATAGTATCATATTTTTTTATGTATTTTTCTAATATTTTAAGAAAAATATTAATAAATTAGGAAACATTTCAATATTTTAAGCATAAGATATACTAAGAACTTAGAAAAACTAGGAGGAATTATGAAAAGAGGAATTGATGTAGGCAACTACAGTATAAAAGAGTTTCCTGGTACTAATATAAAAAGCTTAGTTACTTCAGAAGAAAATTTTTTAGGCTCAAAGCTCTGTTTGGAGTATGAGAATAAAATCTATTATATAGGAGAAGGAATTTTTGAAACAGAATTAAATAAGAGTAAAAAAGATAATTTTTTACCACTTCTACTTACTGGCATTGCTTTAAATAGTTCTAAGAATGATGTATTTCAACAGATAGTATGTGGCTTACCAATAAATCAATATAAAACGAATAAAGAATCTCTAACAGATTTAGTCCTCAGTAATAGAGTAAGGGAAATAAAACTTAATGGAGAACCTAAAAAAATTATCATAACTGATTTCACAGTGTACCCAGAAGGGGTTGGAGCTTATTACTCACTCGGTACAACTGATGATGTAATTATAGTTGATATAGGTGGTCGCACTACGGATATTGCATATATAGTAGATAAAAAACTAAAAGTATCATCTACTATTGCAGTTGGAACACTCAATATTTACAAAGATATTGCTGATAAACTAAATGCTTCATATAGTTTAGACTTAGATATTTCAGCAGCAGAAAGAATACTTGACCGGGGATATTTAGAAGTTGATGGTTTAAAAACTGATTTGAGTTTTGTAACTGAGATACTAAAAAGAAATTTCATAAAGATAAATGATGATATGAATATTAAGTTTCCCTCCAGAACAGAAAAGATAGTATTAGTAGGTGGAGGATATAAGCTCTTTGAAAAAGCTTTTAAGAAAAGATATATTAACTCTTTTGTAGCTGACAATCCTGTATTCGCGAATAGCATAGGATTTCAAAAAGTAGGTGAAATGTTATGGCAGTAAAACCTATAGCTTTGAGCTTTAAAAATAATAAAGAAGACATGGAACTTTATGAATGGATAATATCTCATAGTAATATGAGCGGATTTATAAAGGATACGTTAAGAGCAATCAAAGGAGGGGAGATATCTAAAAAAGAGAATAAGAGTTGCGGTGATAAGAACAATGAATTAATTGATATGGACTTTTGAGAGGTTCACATACTGGCTAAATTTTTAAGTTTTTGAATATAATGTTTCTCGGCAAGTGTTCCTTCAAAACATTATATTCAAAGAGTTATTAAATAATGCTAGTCCACACACCTATATAGCTAATTTATTTTAATATATAAAAGCATTTAAGCCCCAACCCATCATTAAGAAACCTATTCCTATAGTGATCATATTATACACATCCTTTCTTTAATTATTATTTGTATTATGGACTTAAAATTTAATAAGTATACAGGAGGTCAAAAATTTATGACAAATCTTTTAACAATCTTAAAGTATAGCTTCTACACAGTAGGCATTATTTGTATAGCAGTAGGTATAGCGGACAAAGTAATAAAAAAAGGGGGCAAATAATGAAGCTTGTAGTATTGAGGGTAACTAAAAGAGATATGCATCCAAAATTTACTAAAGAGGTCTTAAGAACAGTAGCTGCAGACTATGTTAGTAAAATAGACATTACACTACTAGGCATAAGTAAATATAGAAAATTAATAGCTATAGGGTACGTTGCATTCCTAACACTTTTACCAGCACCAGCTTTTGCAGCTAGTAGACCAGGCGGCGGAATAGCTATACTTAAGTTAATGCAGCAAGCGTCCTTTTGGATAGGACTGGGTGTAGTTATATGGGGAATAGCAGAAGCGCAGCTGGACCTACCTGGGTGGAAGTCTCGTATCTTAAAGGGCATAATAGGATATATAGCAATATTACTGGTACCGATGCTGTTCATTACGCTAAGGGATAGTTTGCAGATAGATGTATGGGACCAACTAAATAAAGGGTAGGGGGTAAATGATGAAAGAACTATTATTAAAAACCTATACAACCGTAGCGCTAGGCAATCCTATTAAGGCCCTAGAAACAAAGGTGGACTCACTAAGTAATAAAGTAGATAACTTTGTTTATTGGATTAATCCTGTAAACTGGTTTAAAGAAGCAGGGGAAGGAATATACCACCTAGTAAGTAGTGGCAACCTAGACGTACCATTACTTATAGTTACTATAGCTGGAATATGGTTAATAATGTTAGGGGCTAAAAAACCTAAGAAGTTGTTATTTTGGACATGGATAGGCTTTTGGTTGCTACGAGGTGTGCTATGGGTATGAAGCTTACACCTATAGAAAAAATTAAGTCTGCACTGGGGTTTGAAATAGTAATACCATGGGAACGTGCCTTCTACAAAGAACCCGACCCTTATACTATATTCCAAGTAGAACCATCAAAGAGTGTAAGGAATAACCAGGCTTATGTATTAGCCGAAGTAATGGCCAGTTTCTATAGGCCCCAAAAGGAATTATACAGTCTTTTTAATAGCGGATCCCTTCTTAGGATCCGCAGTCCTTATAGGTGTAATTTTCGAATAGTTATGAAAGCAAACGAAATAGGATTCTATTTACTGGTACCAAATGACAAAGCTCAGGAAATAGTGAGAAAAGCCGAGGGGATATACGCAAGTGGCATAAACATAATTAAAGTAGATAGCCTACCCAAGATAGATACCACACGGGCTTTCTGTACAGAATTGCATTACAGCAAGCACCCTATGTTTAGCTTAGACACAGACAGAAGCAACAACTACCCACTACCTAGCCTACTAACAGCTGTGCGGACACTGGACGGGGACGACCTAGCAGTATTTGACGCTATGCTAGAACCTTATGAGCGGGAAGCATGGTATAAAAAAGCTACGGTAGCACATCAACTACTAGATAAAGGATACGTACCAACTACAGGAGCCAGCGGCGTAGCTGCTAGAATAATGCTTGAAGCCATTAATAAGTTAAGGTATGAACTGGCAGACCTATTTGCTATTAGTAAAGAAGCTAAGCTAAGGGTAAAACGCTACAGGAAAGAGGAAGCCCACTATCTAGAAGCTACGCGTGTAAAAGAAAGCTTAAACAACTCCACGAAACGTAAGCAGGATAGTGAAGTATTAAAGGCTTGGCTACGAATAGCAGTACACAGCGACGACCCTGTACGGGCAAGGTCTGCAGCCTACAATCTAGCGAACTCCTTTTCTGATATAAAGGCAGATAATGAGTTAACCAGGACCGACATACCCTCAAAATGGGTACCTAAATACGTGGCAGCCTTAGAGAATCGCCAACCTATTAGTTTAGTATCGAGAGCTATGAAGGTGAGCACAGAAGAAGCAGGGAAGTTTATGCAACTACCAGGGGAAGCTCTATTAAAAGAATTTCCTGAAGTAATAAGTAAGAGCATTATGGATGTCCATGTACCTTATGAACTCACCCAGGACGACATACCCCATATACGCATAGGTTATGTAACAGAGCGTGGTAAAAGGTCATTGGCTTGTATTCCACTTGTAGCTTTTAAAGATGGTGAGGGGAAAATAATCTCATTAAAAGAGGTATATGATGCTCTATGTACTGCTACATTTGGTCAAGGTAAGCAAGGTAGTGGTAAAAGCGAAGGATTTGGGTCTACTTGGGCACATGATATGGTTGTTAATGGTTATACAATTATTGTTATAGATACTGCGGATGGTCAAGTACTTAGAAATTTAGTGAATAGTTTACCAGGAGATTATCCAGACGATAAGATCCACGCGCTAGACTTTGATAATAAAGCATATCCTGTGGCGGCTAATTGGTCTGATGTTATGGGTAGAACTTTTGCTGGAGAAGGTGACGAAGAATTACAAGCCTTAGAAATATCTGAAAGAATTACAGCTAGGTTTATTTCTTTTATAAATGGACTAAGTGTAACTGGAGAGTTTACGGATAGAATGAAGCAATACGTAGAAAGTTGCATGAGAGCAGTTACTAAAAAAGATACATGGTCCTTCTTAGACTTAGAATTAGCATTAACAAGTCCTAGTTACAGAGAAGAACTTTTACAAATGGAAGAAATTAAAGTTATGCCGGAAGTATGCCATGACTTAAAAACTCTACAAGAAAAGGCATATGAGGGTAAGGCTAGTGCAATAGTTGACCCTATATTAAGCAGAATAAAAATACTTAGTAGTTCACAACTTATGGCTAATATGTTTTACCAAGACCCTAAGTTAAATGATGATGGTAAACCAATGTTAGACTTACGTACATTAATGGATAATGTAGAGGGTGGATATGGCCACACTATAGTTATAAAAGCTAGTTATGATGCATGGCAAGATAATCAAGCCACTATTTTAGGATTCTTTGTAGATAAAATTAACTTTAATGCTTTCAGCAGAATAGACCAGGAGCAGGATGAGAGAAAACCAATACTTCTATGGATAGATGAACCGCATAAAATTATTAAATCAATTGAGGGTCGGTTAGCTGGTACAGCTGTAGAGTTTAGAAAGTATAGAGTTAAGAATTTGTTCACTGGACATAGCATTGATCAAATGGGAGTAGCTGCTAACAGTCTATTAGATGGTGGTGCGCAAATAACGAGTTATAAAACAGAGAGACTAAATGAACTACAGAGATTTACCCACGCTTTCAAACCATATGATAATGCAAAGGATTTATATGAAAGCTTGCCTGAAAAGTGGAAAGCGATTAATAGTGTGAGATTACCCAGTGGTAAAAGTTGTCCTGCGTTTCTAGCTGATATGCTACCACCACCAAAGTTTATAAAGGATCGTAGCAATGTCTGGCATACATCAGCTAAAAAATATGGTAGACCTTGGAAAGAAGTGCGCGATACTATACAACAGAAACGACAAAAGTATAATGAATTAGATGAAGCATGGACTCAAGAACAGGACAGTATAATAATGAATGCTAAAGCTGTAGCAGTAGAAACCTTAAAACAAGCAAAAGCAGATGCAGCAAAAGCATTAAAACAAGCAAAAGAAGAAGCTGCTGTAGCAAAAGAAGTAGACCTACAGGAAAGTATAGCCAAACTGACACCACCAATAAAACAAAACTAATAAAACAAAACTAATAAAAGGCATTAGATTTAATTCTAATGCCTTTTATTAGTTACTACAACTTTTGTAACTGCAATGGTCACAATCAAGATCACAATGTATTAAATCTTTTGGACACACTTCTAGAACTGCAGCAATCTTAAAAATCATATTCATAGTAGGATTTTTAAGGTTTTTTTCTAATTTACTTACGTATCCTTGCGAAACTTGTAATAGTTCAGCGAATTGCAATTGAGTTAATTTGCGTTTCTTTCTCCAGTATTTAATCTTAAGCAAAGCATTTACACCACCTATATACAAGAGTATATTCAACTCAATTCTGGTCGATATGTGTCATTGCTTATAGGATAACATGGAAATTTGTTCATTTATAGTGGAAAATAATTGATACAATGTCGAAACTATGCCTGTGGGGAATAAATTTTAGTTGCTTTTGGTGTTATAATAAAGACGAACAATTCATTGCCGAAATTTTAACAATGATTTTAAGAAAATTGCAGAGGTGATTGATGTGATAAATTTATTTATGCCTTTTGGGATAAGGAGTTGGTATGTTTGTCCTACCTAAGAGATAGTCTATAGATACATTGAAATAATCAGCGATTCTAACAACTAGATAAATATTGGGAGTTCTATAGCCAGTTTCATAATTAGATAACGTTTTTCTATCTATATGCAATGATTTTGACAATTCATCTTGGGTTAAATCCTTGTCCTGCCTTAGAGCTTTCAATCTATCATTAAACTGCATAATTACCCCTCCAATCAATATACACAATAATTAATTAGTATATCATGGAGCAATTAGCATAATTTGAGATGGCTCGATTTGCAGACAAGTAAAATTAGATAAGGATGTAAAATTAAATAATATGAAATATCTTACAAAATGCGAATAAAAACAGGAACATATGTTCTTTACTTGATATTAATATAATGTTATTATTAAGTCATTAAGGACATCCATGAAATAACAAATAATCAACAGGGGGTTCATTGAAATGAAATACAACGTGAGCATGATTGATTTAGAAGAAATATGGGATTTAAAAACTGAGGCACATAATAATATATTTAACTATTTGGAATCAAAGGGATTAGAGCAGGAGGAATTATTGGAATTTATGGAATTGTTAAATAAATATTCCGAAAGTACTATTAAATTAAACCATTACATATAATGCATATAAAAAGCATGATAAAAGTTTTGTGCACTTTCTGTGCACTTTTCGGCATTTTAAGCATAAAAAAAAGCTTTCAAGAAAACTCTTGAAAGCCTTTTGGTGCCGGAGGCGGGAATCGAACCCGCACGGTATTGCTACCACCGGATTTTGAGTCCGGCGCGTCTGCCAGTTCCACCACTTCGGCATGTCTGACAAAAATTATTTTAACATATATTTATAACTAATGCAATAGTTATAATGCATTTTATTTTAAAACCTACCATTTACGCTAATGCTGTTATAAAGTGTATCAATAAATTCAAGAGGTATTATTCGCTACTAGTATATTTATAGACTGGTACATACTTAAATAGCTTTCAAAATAAATATGGGAAAAACACTAATATTTTGGCCAAGGTATCCTCTATACATGAATCCACAGGAAAACAAATGGAATCATCCTACAACCAAACTCTTCATACCATTTTATAGAAGTTCTATTAAGGAACTGATATTCGATGTTAATAATATTTTTGACCAATTAAATTTTAATGTTGATAAAATTCATTGTTAACTTGCGCTAGGAACTTCCTAGTATAGTTTAAGATTAAAATTTAAAACCTAATATATTTAATTTATTACATAAAATGGTTTACAACAAAAAAGAATAGTGGTAAAATTAATCAATATTTATATTTAATGTAATATTATCAATAAATTTAAAATAAAGGGGAACAGGCTCATGAATTTAATAGATGATTTTAAATGTGTTTTACCAAGTATTTGTTTAATTACGGATGATCCGTATAGAGTTAAAATGATTGCGGCTCATTATTTAGACAATGTAGAGATATTTACTGAAACACGAGGACAAGTGGGGCTAATGGGTAAATTCAATAATATTCCTTTAATTGTTATGTCGGTTGGAATCGGTATAACATCAACAATAGCTTATTTAACTGAACTTTGCTCAAAAAATCAAATTAAGCGTGTTGTTTATTTTGGTGATTGCATTACACATGATTCTAGCTTACCTGTTGGCTCAATAACTTACATAAGTAAAGCATACGAAAAAGATCAATGCTTTGATGCATCTGAAAATTTGTTTAAATATACAGAAATTATAATGAGAAAAAACAATATCAATGCTAGATCTTGCGTAACTACTACTAATGACAATTATTTTGTAGAAAAAAAGTATATTGTAAGTCAAGAATCAAAATGTTTAGATTTTACCACCTCTGCAATATATAGACTTAATAAAAATGATACTGATATCGAAACGTTATCTATACTTAATGTTTGTGGAAGCGTTACCACAAATGAAAAAATAGATGAAGCAATAAGACAGAGTGGATGCCATTCGGCCATAATATTGGCACTCCATACCCTAACTTTTAGAACTGTTTAAGTTCATTAATACAAAACATGCTATTATCCTCATCTGTGGATAATCTTTTGTACGGTTACATTTGTTTTCTCACAGTGGAGGAAAATATAAAAGCCTATCGATTAAAATGATAGGCTAATCAAAGGTTGTGTAATTTCGCAACCTACTAATAATATATTTTAGAAGGAGATGAAAAA